>Ga0114951_10000057_pt1 | contig 142769 bp, 139 predicted proteins | sample AM7aDNAmetaG_FD_88677 | JGI IMG/M metagenome (GOLD analysis project Ga0114951, IMG submission 88677) | Freshwater microbial communities from Finland to study Microbial Dark Matter (Phase II) - AM7a DNA metaG | ecosystem: Environmental > Aquatic > Freshwater > Lake | place: Finland: Lake... | reverse complement strand
TGAGGCTGAACGATTCAGACGGAAACGTCTTCACCACCAGCTTCACTCCCGGAATCAAGAAGGTCATTGACTTTCTCAAATCATCGTTCGATGCAAGCATCACCGATGTAGAGAACAAGATCACTTTCTAACCTTCGGCTTCATCAAGTGATCCGGCGGTCAGGCTAAGGCCTGACCGCTTTTTTTATTGTCGTAAAGGCAAAAATTGTCCTTTATCAAAGTGGGTTGGAGTTATATCATTGCAGCATGAAAACAACCTATATTCAGCTATCCACCGTACTGGACGAAATGAACAGGCTGGATGCAAATAACCTTCCCATTCCGTTCCAAATGAAATTTGTCACCGCTGATCGCATCCGCCGTACAGGAGGAGAGATCATAGAAGTGGCAGGAGCAAGGAAATGTGTGGGATTCCGCAGTGGTAAAATAGTGTTCGATACCCGGGAATCCTCTTCCCCAAATCAGGCCAATGGCAAAGACCCCCATCACTGGGCCAATGCAACAAGAAATATCATTCTGCAGAACAGGAGAATACGGACAGTCCATATTCGCCTGATCATTGAATTCAATAACCAAAAAGTTTGTTTCTGATGAGCGACATCATTATTTCCGGAGAGTATGCCATCCTGCCTGGTGGCAAAGCAATTGTTGGCCCCAAATCAGCCTTCGCCGATGCAGGTGCACAGAACGTAACCGCCCCGTACGACATTTCACCGCAGGAATGGTCAAATTGGGGTGATTCCAATTTGTTCCCCCAAGAGGTGATCACCGACCTTGAAAAAAACTCGGTGGCATTCCGTGCCCTGGACAAACGTAAACGTGTCCATTTCGGAAGAGGTATTATCTGCTACCGGGAATCCCCGGACCCGTCCGGCCCCGGAGCTGCCCCGCTGCGGGTTCCTGTCACAGATCCTGAGGTGGTAGAGTTTTTAAGGCTTAACCAGATCAACCTCCAGTGGCCCGATTTGATCATGGGCCTTGAGACATTTGCAAACACATGGCTCGAAATGATCATGAACAAAGGCAAAGACAAGATAAACCGTGTTTTTGTAAAGGATCCCGCGTATTGCAGGATGGCCAAGATGGATGTAAACAACAGAATTGACTCCATGTACCTTTCAGCCCGGTGGGAAATGAGACCTTCAAACGACGGTGTGCTGGTCAAAGAAATTCCGATGTGGAACCCCGATCAGTATGATGGAACAAAATATCCCGACCCGAATTTCGCAATGCATCTTTCTTACCGCAGCTTTAACCGGTCATATTACCATTTGCCCGTTTGGAATGCGGTAAGACTGAACACATGGATGAACATTGCCTCCAGCGTGCCGGTTCTGAAAAGCGCTATCATGAAAAACCAGATGACGATAAAATACCATATCCAGATTCCGGATAACTATTTTACCGAACGCTACCCTGATAAGGACTTCACCAAAGAAGAAAGAGAAGTGAAAAGGCTGGCCGTGCTCACCGACATGAATGACTTCCTTTCCAACGTGGAAAACTCAGGCAAGTCATTTATTTCCTATTCGTTTTTCAATAAGGTAAAGCAGGATTATTTAACGGGCTGGAAAATCGAAGTCATCCAGAACAAACTTGACAACCAGGCTTACCTACCCGACAGTCAAGCTGCAAATTCTGAAATTCTGTTCGCAATGGGCGTTGATCCCTGTCTGATCGGAGCCGGGAACCCGGGCAGCGCCATCGGCGCCGGCAGCGGGTCAGATAAACGTGAGGCTTACTGGATGCTCAATGCCGATATGGGCACTGACCGGTCCGTAAGCCTTTCACCTTTGTATTTTATCCGTGATTTCAACAAATGGGACCCCGCGATTCAGTTCGATTACGTTTGCGTTGATACATCGCAAACTCAAAACCAGCATCCTTCAAAAATCAACCAGAAAATAGACAAAACACAGGCATGAACTACGTAACCAACATGGACCAGGTGAGAGAGGCAACCACCCTGAACACGTCATTAAGAATTGAAGCATTGCTGCCCTACCTTGAGGATGCATACAATGTTTTTATCGTCCCTTTGTTCCCCCCCAACCTGTTATACAAATCGTTTGTGATCGCCCAGAATGAAGCTGATCCTACGCTGAATACGCCCGATTATAAGGAAGAACAACCCTGTATTGATGTAGAACAGTCGAAAATATTACATTATTTTCAACTTATTCACTTGTTGCGAAAAGCAGAAGCCTTATATGCCTTGTGGCTCAGTACTGACGAGTTGGCCGTTTATGTTTCAGGCGCCGGGATCCAGGTTGTTCAATCTGATAACAATAAACCGGCCCCCCAGTACCAGATCATGAACATGAAGGAAACCCTTCTGACCAGGGCACATCAGAATATTGACCTTGCCCTGAAATTAATTGAGGATTTTGCCAGTGAATTTGATGACAAGTTCGGTGATTTCTATGATTCATCCGCACTGATCCGCAGTGCCGCCAATTTTCAGATTTATACCGATATCCATTCATCCCGCAGAGTTTTTCTTTCCTTGCTGCCAGTGATGAAAAGTGTAACAGAAAGATATATCATCCCAACGATGACCCGGGAATTATATGATCTGCTATATTTAAATAACAGACCTGATCAGACATTAACCCCCGAAGATCATGCGCTGCTTGACATGATACTGCCTGCGCTGGTTCACCTGACCATGGCCCGGGCACTGGAGGAAATCAACATTGATATGCTGGACTGGGGTATTTTCAACAATTCATCCAACACCTTCAATAATGTTCAGAATAAGAACCTGGCCAATGAATCCAGAATTGATACCATGCAACAGGCTCATCGTCGTGATGGTGACGCCAATCTGAAAGCATTGCAGGAGTTTCTTGATACCACGGCAACCGCTGATCTGTATGCTGCATATGTCAGGTCAATTAAATATGTCGGCCCGGTGGCCGCTACCACCAGAGGGGAATTTGTCAACTCGGCAACCAATGCGATTTTCGTAGTTTAAAACAGATAAAGATGTTAGCAGACAACACAATATTACTCGGCATTATCGCCCTGCTCAATGGAGCCTATCTTTTCGGCCAGAAGAACCAAAGGGCCGATTTTAAGGATATGACAGGGAAGTTCGAAGCTTTGGCAAACGAATTCCTTATCGTTAAGACAGAACACCATTTCAACCATCCGGATCAATTATTGCCCCGGGTGAAACCACCTGAAAAAAAGGTCATTTTAAAAAGAAAAGGGCTGCGAAGATCAATGGCACTTGTCATAATAATGCTTTTAATTTCAATATGAACCAGGTACAGATCAATTCGGTACAATGCACCCTGCCCGGGAGCTGGAATGAATTAACGCGCAAACAATTGCTGTATGTCTGCGGCCTTTTCAACACGGAAATCAGGACCATCCCTTTTAAACTGAAGGTGTTAAAAAGGTTCCTGGGCATCAGCAAAAAGCTTTTCAGGACAATTTCACCCGAAGATGTAATTTTCCTTTCAACCACCTTTGATTTCCTGCAGTTGGATGTTACCCTCACCAGGGCCCTGATAAAGACCATCCGCGTTAAAGGATACCCATGGACCCGGTATCACGGCCCCATGGACAGTATGTCAGAGAGCACCTTCGGGGAGTTTGCCAAAGCACAGATGCGCTTTGACCTGTACTCCAAAACAAAAGACCCAATGGCACTAAATGAAATGGTGGCAATTTTATTCCGGCCTAAAAAAACCTTCTGGTTCATCCGCAAACACTTTGGCCAGGCTACAGATCCCCGGCAAATGTTTTACGACAGAACACTCGGGCGAAGAGCCCAAAGGTTTGAGAAAGTACCCATCGAAATAAAATATGCGGTTCTTTTGTTCTTTTCCGGGATTCAGTCATCCCTCACCATCCGGTACCCCAACGTTTATAAACCAACAGCCAAAAAGGAAAGTACTCAGCTTGACGGCTGGGTGTCGCTGATCATCTCCCTGGCCGATGGCAAGACAGATGATAAAAGCCTTGAACGGGTGATGAATTCCAATGTATATAACGTGTTCTTTGGCCTTGAAAAACAGTCGATTGATTATTTAGAATTCATGAGAAAATATCCCACAAATGAATAGTGTAAATTCCTACATCAGCTATTTCAGAACTTTGCAAGACCTGCATCCTGCAATCAACAGTTTTTACATGATGGACATTAATGAGCCATTAATAGCCTTTCATGCTGATATGAAATTCCCAATGCTGGTGCTTCATGCCGTAACCGGCACGTTGCTCGCCAACAACCGTGATAATATTCTGGACGGTATTCAGGGAGGCTTCATGCTGCTTGATTTCCTTGATGACCCAACGGATTTCACCACAGAAATGGACATTTTGGATCGCATGAAAACAATAGGCCTGGATATCATCCTCAAAATGGAGCATGATGCAATCAACCGGCTTTCAATGACAAACACCTGGCTCAATGGATTCAACCTCAATTCGGTCAGTTACCAGATGATTGATGGTATTTGGGATAAATGCTTCGGGTTCATATTTAATTTCAAAATTGAAACAGCCTTATCCCAATCATATAATCCGGATTGTTGGAGTTTCCCAAAAATCAAACCAGAACCACAGATGTAATCTGTCCTTTGTTCCCGGGCATTCAGGTTGTTCCTTTGCCCCATGGACAAAGTAAAATTCACCCCCCGGGAGGTCGCTGACAAATGGGCCTTCTTTACGATAAAGGTCTGGAAAGAAAAACTCTGGAAATACAAGATCCTGGGTAAATCTCTTCGATCATCCTTCAAAAGCAAAATTTCAGCCGACCCCGATGGAAATGTTATCTCCATCGAGTTCGGCTTTAAATATACAGGCAGGTTCGTAGATATGGGTGTGGGTAGGGGAGTACGTATTTCAGATGTTCGTGAAAATAAAACATCCAGGTACCTAGAAGGCAAAATGCTTGGAAACCGCAGGGTTGCCAAAAAATGGTATGGCAAAACATTTTACCATGAAGTGGCAACCCTGCGGGAGATCATGGCCCGGGATTTTGCACATAAAGGAATTTTGCAAATCACAGAAGATATTAATGAAAAAACAATTTCATTGTAATGGCAGCACAAACAGAAGAAGCGAAAGCAAAAGTAATCCTTGACGGCAAACAGGCAAATGCCACGATTAAAGAGATGGAAAATGCAGTCAAACAGCTTACAGCTGAATGGCGTAATTGTGCAAAAGGTAGCCAGGAGCTGGCTGACAAGTCGAAGGAAATTCAAAAACTGAATACCTCCATTGTCGATACCAAAACGCAAACCAAGGCCATGACAGAGGAAATGAAACGTGGCCAGTTCACAATGGAAGGTATGTTTGCCAACCTCAAAGAAAAGGTCTTAGAGTTTGGTGGTGCTCTATTAGCTGCCTTTGCAGTTGATAAAATGGCTGAATATTTCAAGGAAGGCATCAAAAAAGCCGTAGAGTTAAAGGACACTGAAAATATCCTGCTCCTGGTACTGGATAAAAACAAATCCTCACAAAAAGAACTTATCGGCCTTGCCCGGGAGAGGGCAGGAGTAACCACCAATGGAAGACTTGAAATTGAACAGGCTGAAAAGTTCTTAGCCATCCAGCAGCGCACCCCCGATCAAATCCGTAAAACTATTGTAGCCGCACAGGATCTGGCCGTGGTCACTGGGCAGAGCCTTCAGAGTGCCGTAGAGGAACTTGATGCCACAATGGAGGGCCGCATGGGTAAAGGCCTTCTGAAATTATCAGCCGGATTTAAAGATTTAACGAAGGATCAGCTATATAATGGCGCTGCTATTGATATGATTGGTGCGAAATATGCAGGCCTGGCCGAAGATGAAGCTAAGACAACCGGTGGAATGATCATCATGGCCGAAAAGTCATGGTCTGTACTTCAAAGAACCTTGGGTGAATATATTTTGGGTTCCGGAACCTTTTACCAATCCGCACTACAGGGAGCTAAAAGCTGGTTTGATTCCATTACCGGACATATCGCCAGGTTGAATGAAGAAAACAAGTCTGCAGTGAAAAAGTTTGAGGAACTGAGTACCTCAGTAGGTCAATTAGTCAACGAAACAACTCCCCTGTTATCCCGGTATGATGAGTTAAGTTCAAAAACAAATCTCTCTTCAGATGAACAGGGGGAATTAAAAAAAATCATTGGTGACGTTACCGCTGTAATGCCTGGCGCTGCCGATGCCTTCGATAAATATGGTAACGCCATCAGCATTTCAAGCGATAAGGTCAGGGATTATATTAAAAACCAGATCATCCTGTTGCAATACACCAATAAAAAGGCCATCGAAGAAACACAAAAAGACCTTGATAAAGCTAATAAAGAGTTAAAAATACATAAGCCGGATATTGAATCTATTCAATCACCAAGAGGCACTTATACCATTTCTTCCGGGTACCATGACCTTGAAATGCGTGATGCAACCCAGGCAGAGGTTGGTAAGGAAATGGCTGCAAATCAGGAAAGGTTAAACAACCAGATAGCCATTACTTTGAAATTAGGCGTACTTCGGGGTGATTCCCTGCAGGCCGCCATTGATAATTTCAAAAAGGAAAAAGAAGCCCGTGATAAGGAGGCCGCAGATTCCAAAAAGTCAGTTGTAGATGTGAGTGAGTTCAAAAAGAAAACAATCGATGAATTACAGCACTTTGTCGATGCCGGCGCCGTGATGGGCGCCACCGAGACGGAAAAAAGGTTGGCCGCTTCTGCCAAGACAGAAATTGATCATAGAACTAACGATGGTAAAAAAACGCAAGAACACCTGGATAAAATTCAGGAATCTTATAAGAACCTCATGGATTCTATCAAAGAAATGGAGGGGAAGAATTACGCTGATAAATTGACGCAAACTCAGGCTGAAATTCGCCAGGTGGAAGAAAAGTACGATGCCATGATCAAAAAGGCACTGAAGTACAAGGAAGATAATGCCAAACTTTTGACTCCTGCTCAGAAAACGGAAATTGATGATAATGTTACCAAACTCCAGATCGCACGAACAACCCAGGTTAATCAGGTTTTAATCCAGGCAGAACAAAAGTTTTCAGATGATGTAAAGTTGATTCATGAAAATTTACGGGTAGCCAGATTGTCTATAACACAGAGACAACTTTACGAAGTAAAAAAGAAATATGATGATGCCCGAAAAGAGATCCTTGGTGCGGTAGATTTCAAATATGCCGAAGAGATAAAGGCCGCCAATGGTGATGCTGCGAAGATCATTTCTGCTGCAGAACATAAAGCTGAATCCCTGAAAAAGATTCAGAAGGATATCGATAAATTAAAATATGCGGAACGACAAGAGAATAAAGATGTTCGGGAGGCGGCAGATTTAAAGTTTACCGAAGATCTGAATAACCTCAAGCTGAAAAGTGACCGTGCCCTTGCTGAAGATAAAATCAAAATTCAGCTTGAGGTAAACGCAAAATACAAAAAACTCCTTGATGCTAACCTTCATGATTCCATTAAAACAAATGAGATCAAAGAACAAATGGATCATGAGGTTGCAGACAGGACAATAAAACTGAATAAAGAAAATGTTAAGAAGTTCGCAGAAAGCGCCGTTTCCGTTGCAAACGCCGCTGTAGGAGGATTGTCGCAGATATTTTCCATGCAGAACAACATGGAAAATGATCAACTGAAAATCGATGAACAAAATAATACCGAGAAAAAAGACAACCTTAAAAAACAACTTGATTCCGGTATCATAAACAAAACCCAGTATGATGCCCGGGTAGGCAAAATGGATGCTGATATTGCCGCCAAGAAAAAGAAGATGGACCATGACCAGGCTGAACGAGCCAAGGAAATAGCCCTGTTCAATGCGCTGATCAACGTTGCAGCTGCCGTGGCCGCTGCCCTTACCGCAGGTCCCGGGACCGGGATCGTGCTTTCCATCATCACCGCTGCCCTGGGTGCCGTTCAGGTTGGTTACATCCTGAACCAAAAGGTTCCACAGGCCGCAGCCGGGAGGTATTCTGTCATCGGCCAGGATGATAATAAACTGTACAAAGATGTTCCGATGGTACCTAACCCGGCAACCGGTTTATATACATCGCCCACGCTGATCAGCGAGACTGGTGGAGAATTTGTCATCGATCCGGCCACCACCAAAAACCTGATGGTGAATTACCCTCATGTTATTGATGCCATCCAACACGCCCGGGTTGCACAATTCGCAACCGGCAGTTACCCTACAAGCACCAGCCAGGCACAGGCACTCCCTCCCGGCCAGAGTGATAAGAATGATGAACTACTCAGCGCCATCAAAGAACTGAACAACCATGCAAAGAACGGTTTGCGTTCATACATGGTTTACAGTGATTTCAGAATTGCAGATGATAAAATGAGAGTAATTGAATCAGACGTTTCAAAACAGTAATCCATGTTAGCACTTCGAACCTTAGATGAATTTTTAGATATCAGTCCCGATATCGCCATCGCCTTAAAATTCTCTTCGCCCTTATTTAATGATGTAGGTGATTATTCCTACCCGTTCAAACTTCCCCTGACCAATCCCAACAAAAGGATATTGAATTTCATTCACCGGGTTGAAAATTCAAATGACAAATACCAGTATTTTCCCACCGATGTATTATGGTGTGGCATTGAAATTTTCAGCGGGACCCTGCGGATTAGGACTGCCGGTTCATTTTTTGAAGGTGTATTGTACCTGGATAAGGGAAATTTTAACTGGCAGATTGCAAATTTGATGCTTCATGAACTTGACCTGGGCCATGAATTGTACGATTCAGAAACCGCAGCCATGGCCTTTTATAATGAAACATGCTCAAAATGCTTCCCTGAAGTAAATATTGCCTTCCCGATGATTGAGAATGATATGTTTACAGGAGTGGTTATGAGTGATGAATTCCAGGCATTCTACAATTATTACTATACCCATAGTCCCACCGGGTTAAGGGATGTTGGAGAAACAAGACATTTGAGTATTCTGGTACCCTTCCTGTACCTACGCTTTGTCCTGAGTAAAATTGTCGAATTAACCGGGTATGTTTTTGATGATCAGTTTTTTACGAAAACAAATGAACTTTCAAACCTTGTTTTATACAACTCATGGAATATTGATGAAGCCCAGTTATTTGGCGGCCTTTACCCGGGCAGTATCTTTTACCAGCACCATGTTCCCCATGTGAAGGTGAACCTGTTTATTCATGAGCTGGAAAAATATTTTAATTGCAGGTTCTTTGTCAATGACCTTCTTAAAACAGTAACAGTTAAGGGTGCCAATGATATCCTGTTTTCATCGCCGGTCATTCCATTTTCAGAGTGTGTAACAGAAATGGCAATATTAATCGGTGATCGAATCACCGGATTAACACTCACCATGAAAGGCGATGATAACGACCAGGCCTTCACAGATCAAACAAAATGGGAACAGGATAATGTCATTGAATGGACCGGATCAGTTGAAACCATGGAACAACTTCTCTATGGTCCAATATCCAACATCATCATGATTGGTGACGTCTGGTATGTTATTGATTCAAATATTTTCTACCGGGCAACCATCGGGGCAGGAGGGAAGGTCGCCTGGGTAATACTTACCCAGTCCATTGATGTTTCAACAACATTCAATTACAAGTACCTCACCGATACCACGCTCAAAATAGATACAGCCTTCAGCTGTCTTTGTCAAACAGGATTCCTTGGAGCAGGTTCCCCTTTCTGTGAAAATCTTAAAGCGGACTGGAAGAAAATCAGCCCCCGTTTAATCTTTGTCACATTTGTCGATGATGTAATTAAGGCCCATTCAAGGAATGATAATATGGACCTGAATTTTAACGGCCCGGTTGGGATTTTCAATCTTTTTTATAAGGCCTGGGTTAATTGGATGATGGAAAGCCGAACCAACGTTCAATTCAACAAACAACTGTCCTTCCTTGATATCCGAAACCTTGATTTTTCCAGTAAATATGAGGTAAATGGAAATAAATACCTGCTCAGTGAAATAGCCGTAACCCTCACCAAAGACACTATTAAGCCAGCGGTAATTAAAGCCTTTTCATGCCTTTAATGTCCTTTATCTTTTTCATTTCAAAACTTAATATTGTTCCATGCTAACTATTCTACAAACACCTCCAGCCTTGGCCTTCTGCGGGAACCCTTCTCAGTTCAAGGTCATATCCGATAATTACCTGACCTCATCCGGAACCAAATGCAGCTTTAACCTTCGGGTAAGTGCCGGGGATCCTTCAGCCGGTCATGTTTTAAATTTTCAATTTTCCGATATAACCATTGAATTTAACACGGCCACAACCCCTGATGATTCCGGTTTGCAGATTCAAACCGAAACCACCACCAGCCATTTCGCTATATTTTCTCAGAAAATCTATATAGCGTTACTCAGCAATTATGAGTTTACATCAAGGTTCAAAGTTATCCTGTTAGCAGTTCAACCAACATACAGGGATATCTACGTGGAAGCACTTGAAACCGGTAATGAATCAAACGTGGTTATTTCAACCAATATAGTCACCATTTCAATAGTTTCACAGGTTATAGGAGTTTCAAGGCTTCTGCGTGATGGCTTTTCCGTTATTGGCTGCCTGTTTGATTTTCAGCATAACAAACTGGCCCAGGATAATAAACCGGTTGATGCTGATGGTGTGGTAAATTTCGATTTCTCAGAGTACCTGACGATTCTCTCAGAAAATGTCGCCGGACCACGTTTCACTTACCCTTTTGATCCTTCAGTTTGCGTTCATACGTTTGCAAATTACATTTTCAATTTCTATGGCGTATTCGCTGAAAATTACTCAGGAATAATTCGCAAGCTCCATTTCTCAGATCTTCTTTCCACCATGCAGGGAGGTCTGAACCGTGAAACTTTGGTCTATTATAATCTCAACAATATTGACTTTTTCACTCAGCCCGGGAATATCAAATCATTCATGACCTGGGCCCCGATTGATAAGACAACCGGAATAACAACTCCCGAAAAGTTGTTTTTTTTCGTAGGCCGGGACCCTGCCTTCAATATGTGTACAATGGTTTCAATCATCCATTTCACTGATGGGACATCTATTGACGGACCCGGTCAGGAATTCGGAATTTCAGCTGGTGACGTTATCGAATTATCCGTGGGATATTCTCAACTTGATCTGGGCTCTGTGGATCCCACACGCATCGTTTATTATTGGGAGATTTACATTTACGTCGATGGCGCCCTTGGTGAAATTTCAGAAAGAAGGATATTCCGCCTGGACCCGGTTCAGTATGATAATGAACGTGTATTCATGTTTGAAAATAGTTTCGGAAGAGCTTATGATGTGATCCGCTTTACCGGGATAGGTTCAACGGAAATAAAAATTGAAAGTTCTCAAAGTAATTCTGTCACCATCGACCCGGCCAGCAGCTTCAACGCACCATCAAGAAGGTTTGATGTTACCGAAGGCCAGCTTATGGTAACGAATTCCGGATGGGTCACAAAAGAGATCAAAGACTGGTTACGAGAAATGCTCCTTTCAAAACAAGTGTACGAGTACAAGGATGATCTGTTATACCCTATCATAATTACAAACGAATCAATAAAGGAACACCTGATCGATGATCAGTTCCTTTACAGCCTCGACCTGCAATACCAGCGAGCTTATCGTGATTTTTTTTTTTCTAAGCTTCCCGTAGTCCTTCCTGTATTGGGTAGGGATTATTGCAGCTCTTATGGTCCTGCATACAGTTAAATTTTGAAATTATGACATCCACACAGTTAAAAGCCTTAGTCCATTCCACTCTGACCGGCCGCCCTTCAGGTCAGTTGATTTTAGATAGCGAACATGAGGTTTTAGAAAATGCCATCATCGATTATATCGATGCTCAGGCCGGCTTTATGCGCTCTGCTCATGCCAGCGCCACCGCAAATACAAGTTGTGACCTTGTATGGAGTTCTGCATATTTGAATACGAATTATGCCTACACGGTTAATGGGTTCGATTCAGCCGGAAACCCGGTTGAAATTGCCCTGGTCGCCAAAACCGCAACTAAAATCACCATCACCACCCTTATCGCAGCAACCATCACAGCAATTTCAACCCCTTATTAATTCCAACCTATGAAAAAGTTTCTTTTGTTTTATTTCGCTCTGTTGCCGTTGTTTTTAACCGCCCAGAATGGTCTGACAGCCGGACAGGATCACCTGTTCAGACAAATTAGTTTCACATCCGGAGGATCCTTGTCAAACTTCCAAAGCGCTCAGGATTCATTTGCCTTAAACAACATTTTCTACTGCTCTCCATTCCGTAGGAAATATAACACGCACATCAACCAAAATACGATCATTGCAACCAACTACAATGACAAATGGGCCTATCCAGGCATCCGTCAGCTTGCGGACGGATTAAAGCCTACCAAGGTTTCTATCATGCTATTCGACCCTTCCAGTAATGTTATTTACAGTGATGGTGGAAATGTGGCGGTAGGTGGCGGTATTGCTGAAATGCATGTTAATAAAATCACACCAATAGATTCGGCCACCGGCAACCCGATACCATTGATTGTTTCAACCGGTGTAAGTGTTTTGGGAAATATTTCAACACCAAGTGGGTCCGTCACATGGTCAGGAGGATCCAGCGCCAATGCAAATTCCGCATACTCATTTTCATTGACTACCCCCTGGACTGCCATGGGCTATGTCACCGGCACCCCATGGACCGGCATGGGTTATGTTACTGGTACCCCATGGACTTCACTTGGGTATCTTACCGGCACTCCGTGGGCGTCATGGGCGGGATCAACAGCGTTTGTCACGGCAGGAAAAATTAAAGTAACAGCTCTTACTTCCGACAGCACCATTTCCCCAAATCAAAAAGATTATGGCAATACAGGAACTGCCATCAGCTTTTACCTTTCCCAGGCAAATACTCATACAGCCACACGTAATGCCAATTGTACTGTTATGCTTATCGGTGCAAAAAAAGGCACATCATACACTTTTATTTTTACCCATGAATCCAGCACCACTGTTTATACATTGGCATTTTCACCTACAATAAAATGGCAGGGAGGAACGGCCCCGACATGGACAAACACGGCAACAGGGATTGATTGTATGTGGCTGAAATTTGATGGTACAAATTATATTGCCGGTCAAGGAGCCGATTTCAGATAATATGAGATACTTTTTAATATCAATCTTCATTTTAATTACCGGTCTTTCTTTTGGACAAATTACAGTGGATTATTATAATCCCGCTTCAATTACTTCTGCCTGGACTGTAGGCATAGACATAGACAGAACAAACATGGGACAATGTTTTCATGTTTCAACTCCCATTACCATAACAAGTGCTTCTTTAAAATTGCGATATGTTTATGGAACTAATTCAAATCCCATTCAATATGCAATTTATGCAACTACAGGAACATACGGAGTTAATTGTACTGGAACCGGTAGCCCGCTTGCTCTTTCATCAACGATACCTTTAACAACTTTGACAAGTAATTACACTTTTCAGATAATTAATTTAACATTTAATGGAGCTGATCAAGCAACATTGCCTGTTGGTAATTACCTGTTAAGCCTTGTTTGGAATTATAATTCCAATCCAAGTCCCTCTCCCGGTGGCACTACAGACGGCACAGTCCATCCTGGAAATGTTGGGTTCTATCAAAATAATATCTCCACATGGGAATATATGGGAAGTGATTTATTCTTTTATGTTTATGGTATTTCTCCAACAACAAAAAAATATTTATTTTTTTCCTCACCTTTTTAAATCCAATTTATGAAAAAATCAATTTTTTTACTCGTATTCATTTCTCTGGCCATTTCTGTTATGGCTCAAAAAACAATGTTAAAACCTCCCATTGTGGCCGATACGGTATTACAGGTGGATGGTCTTACCACCCACCTTACATATACCTGGCCGGCAGGTATGATTCTCACGCAGGCCGTTGACAGCATGAAAAACGATACTGTTTCGGTCCCTGATTATTTTTCTACAAGGGGAAGCAATTCAAAGTTTTACCTGAACAAAAGGCGCATTGTCGGAACTGATACAATCTATACTATTGAAGAAATTCAACAGTCGTATTTATCTATTTATACTTTGATGAATACGATTTACAGTTCAACCCTGCTGGCCGGGAAATTAAAAGCATCCTTGATCCCTAATTTTCACAAAAAAATATCCCAAAAATAATGAAACAGGCAAGAGAGATATTCGGGTATTGCCTAGCAGTGGTGATCTATCTGGGATATTTCACCCTGATCGGTTGTATTCTGTTTAAGGTAGTTCCGGCAGAAAATAAAGATTTAGCCAGAAGTTTGTTTGACACCATGACCGTTATTGTTGTCCTGGTTACCAAGTTTTTTTATGATGGGAATAAAGAAACTGCAGCCAAAAATGAAATGATTTATAGATCGACACCTTTAAAAATAGCAGAACAAAAAGAATCGACACTCGAATAAGGTAAAATTTCCCTATTGACAAAAATTTGGACTGACACCATTTTACCTGTCTTAGATAACTAAATCATTAAATATTAATATACTATGAAAATTTTAAATTTTTTGTCATTCATTTAAAATTTAATTTTATTTTTACTTAGTTATTATCTAGCTCCTATTTTGTCAGATATTTTGGATTTGATAATTGGTCGTTTTCATGTTGCTTTAACCTTATAAATCATATGAAAAAAGATTACACAGATGATCAGCAGAGAATTTATAACGCTTATGTTGAAAAATCAACTCAAACATTGTTGGAGATTTTTGGATCAAACAAGGGGGCTATAGAAGAAATAGAAATTGTTGAAGAGATTTTAATTGAAAGAAAATCTTTGCCAAAAACTTTCAATATTAAATCAACAAATGGTTCCGTAGTACCGGAGGAGGAGGAAATTGATTACGAAAAAGAGGATTATATCAGAAACGAAAGGATAAAACGACAAAGTGATGTTACTCTTTTTATTGAACAACTAGAAAAGAATTCTGACGAAGAGTTATTAGAAATTATTTACTCCTATAAAAATTATCAATTGGCATATGTTGAAGCAGCATTGACCATAAGGGAACAACGAGGATTAATTACTGTTTCAAAAAAGGAGGAATTGCTAACGCAAATTGAAGATGCAGAATATCAAAGTATAAAAACAGAAAAAGAGGAGCATTTTAATGACACATCTGAAGTCCCATCTTATCTGATCTATGCTGCAATTTTTATTGTAGTAGGGATTTTAGCTGCAAGTTTTGTTCCCTATAAGTCTATGCGTGGATATGTGTTTACTTTTTTTGCAATGGTAGGAGTTAGCCCGATTATTAATAAATTGTTCAAATAAAAAATATTGTGAATTTCAAATTTGATTATAAGAATAATAGGAATAAACTTAATTTTTTTTTAGTTAGATCAATATCAACAAAATGAACTTTTATGAAGCATAATAATGATAACAAAACTCAACAGGGTAATAGTGCTAATATTTCTGTAGAAAAAGGAAAATTGGTTAAAAAAGATAAAATAACAATAGCAGGTTTTTATAAACATTTTCGTTTTGGTATTTATTCTAGTGTTATTGTTGCTTTTGAATGGATGTTATTAACTGGTGCTATTTGCATTTATGGGTTCATTAATACTGGTAATTTGACACCACCTTCAAATCCTAATTTTTTATTAGGAATGGTAATTAGTTGTTTATGGATATTTATTGGTGGGTTTTTCCCAGGATTTCTAATGGCTGACAATGATGAGTCAGAAAATTATGGTTGCTTACCCCTAATAATAGTATCTGTCTTATGCGCTCTATTATTTGCACTAATTGCTACGGTAGTGCTTAAATTATTATCGTTGAATGATGAAGGGTGGCTAATGGATGCTGTCGGAATAGGCCTTGGACTTATAGGTGGGGGATTTTCTTGGATTTTTCTATCTCCAAAGTTTGATAAAAAGTAGGATATATGCAGGAAGGTTAGCAAGGTTTGGATTCGAAATAAAATAATTCATACTAAGACTTTGAACAAGGTTCTCATTACTGTTTAGGCTGTTCATTATGTTTTTCAAGACTAATTTAGAGTTAGAAATACTAAATTTACATTTATGAAAACACTTGGCATATGTATAATAAAGCAATGAAAACGGTTATTCAAAACAAAAACGGTGGAATAATAATTACCATTTCATATTTGTCTTTTAATACCCCGACCTTTGCTACCAATTTGATTATTGTTGAAAGTAAAAGTAATGACCTGGTTAAGAAACAAGTTGATGATGTGTGCGGTACTTTAAAAATCAAATAATACATTATAGAACATCGAATCGCTTTATAATGAAAATTTTACAAGTATCTTGTAAACTTAAATTATGTCACAAGACACAATGATTGCTACCAAATGACACTAATCTTTGAGACTCCTCTTGTGTAATGTTTCCTGCAATGTTTTCAATTGCTCCCGCACAGTGAGTTGCTGCATTGGCTCACAACGAACAATCTCACCACCGGGCGGAACTGGGTTCCATCCAAGACCATCAACGATCTCAAAGCTATTGTTGACCCTGCCAATAAGAAGTTCCAGACTTCTGACTTCGGCATAGGCTTCCCGGTGCCGTTGCAATGATTGCAGACACTTTGCAATGGTTTTTAAATATGCCGAGGTGTTTTTAATGTGCGCAAACATTCTCCCAGGCTCATATTCAATGACAACTTTGTCCATCAGGCGTTCAACCTCAGAAAAAGCGTACCGGATTTGTTTCTCGTTGTCAACCTGTTCACGGTTCATGTTAAAGTAGAACCAATTGGTCTTATAGTGACGGTAAAGTTCCATTGAAACATCGTTGAAAGTAAACAGGGCGTCATTCAACTCCTCATTGATCCTGGCTTGAAATGCGATGGCATATTTTTGGTTTTTGAATGAGATTTCAGTTTTACTTCCGATAATGACCCGCCAACGATTCTCGTCAGTGATAATACTGCGACCATTTGGAGAGATGATATTTTTGAATTCTATTCGTTTCATATGGCAAAATCAAGAGATTTTGAACCATTTTATAAAATACAGAATATCAAATAAATATAAAATAAAAGGAGGTTATACGGAGGTTATTCTCCTGTTATTCTTAGTTGATTGTTAGTGTTTTACAAAGATTCAGCTGCAAATGTAGGGAAATAATACGGAGTATTGACGGTTTTCAAAAATATATCTATCTAAATATCAAATATATAGAAAAACATATTTGTCTTATAATTAATAGTATGATCAAAATTAATTGATTCTATTCAAAGTATATTGTGATTGCCAAATTGTTGATAATGAAAGGGTATGGTTAACATATTCACATTTAAGCATGTACAGTTACAAAAAAACAGCGGAACTCCAATTGGCATTCCGCTGTTTTCATGAAGTTAATTTCGATCAGGTTTTCTAACCAGGGGATCCCGGCTCCAGTCGTTTCACTTTCTCCTCCAGGAAGGAAATAATTTTCAGGCACTGTGCCTTGTCATTCTCCAGTTCCCGGACCCGGGCGATGAGCTTCTCATTTTCCTCGATTCTGTTTTTTAACTGAGATGCACTCAGGATGTATTCATCCGGGAGCAGGTCTACCAATGGCATATCCAGTGAATCAGCGAGTTTTACCAGTAATCCTGATTTTACAGTGTCATTTTCCAACGAGTATTTAAATCCATTTTCGGTCAAACCCCGTTCATGAGGGAACTGTGTCCGCATGTTTTTCAAGAGCGTTTTTACGACAATTTTCTTTTCCTTAAGCAATTCTGAAATCTTCGTACCAATCAGTTTTGTAGTCATATGCATTTTTTTACTTGTATAGAATCGATATAAATTATGATGTAATCAAAAATAATATTGATTTGCAATAATAATTAATTGATATTTGCGGCCTTATTACGTGTATATCCATAAACCATTTTAACACATTTTAAAAACAAAGTTACAACATGAAAACAAAATTGTCAATGACTAAGAAAAAGTTTTTTGATCAAAATGAATCTTACCGCGATTTGTTCCGGTCCTTCCCGTTGGGTTCTGGCAGAAAAATCAGGGATATTATTAAAAATCAGCACCCTGAAATGAAAACATACTCAATAGGGCATATCAATGGTGTTATAAATCCGGACGATAAGAGGTGGAATCTGGAGATTGTGAAAGTAGCTGTGGCTTATCTTAAAGAGCTAAAGGCATCGAATGATAAGATCAAAAGGGATATTGCCGGGATTCTTGACTAAACAATTTGGATCATGGCGAAGTCATTCTCGAATTTTGGGACAAAGGATCTCAAAATTATCAAGCGGGCCCTATCCGCTTTTTACCTCATATCTGAGGTTAAATCAGTGATCATCCTTACAGTTCCCCCGGATGACTGGGCGGAATCTACCCTTGGAAATGTTGAAGTGCAATGCCGGATCATCGATTTGATCGCGGCCATTAATGCTGAACTGGTAATTCAGGAAGGGGATTAATATGACCGAGCAGAAATATATATCACATACGATCTATGAAGGCGCCCCGGAACTATTGATGAACAGAATACATGAGGTAGAAGCCATGTTGACCAATTACAAGATTAAGACGGGAGAAAATGACTCCTGGAAGTTCTGGAAACGAACTTCTGATATCATGAAGTTTGCCTGGGACTACATGCAGGATCTTGCCTGGGTGATCAAGGAAAACTACCAGCTCAAGCAGCGCTGCGCATGGTTGGAGTCATGGAATGCTGAACTCATGACAAGAGTGTCATCATACGAACAAGTACGATTTCTCATAACTCAGGATAAGATGGACGAGGTGATATCCGCTGTTGAGAAAACGATGCAAAAGGATCTTAAGGATAAGGAAAAAGAAAGTCATGAGTGAACTACCACCAACAATCGCCCTGATCGATACCAATGTCGGCGCGGATGATAATATCCTTTCACAAATGGAAATTATCCTTGAATCGGTTGACGACAGCCCGTCCAAAATGGGGGAGGCCGTTGACAAGGTTTGCCTCATGCTCTTCGACCTTTCCAGCCCGGGAACCAGGGAATCATTTATCAATTACCTGGCCAAGAAATACAAGATCACCAAGAAAACTTTTGCGACTCAACTCAAGTTCCTGGCCGATTCAAGGAAGTCGGTGCAATCTACCCGGACAAGAACAGATGGTGAAAACTCGGACGAGGAGAATCCTTTAGGATGGTACATTTTGAATAATTGTTATTGGTTCTATACCGCCACGCAGCATGATTTCAAGTGCTCGAATTTCATCATAAAACCGTTATTTCATATTGATTCAATAACGGATAACAAACGCCTGGTGGAGATCGTGAACTACCTTGGATATACACGGGTGTTGGAAATTCCTTCAAAGAATTTCCTTAGCGTGGAACTCTTCAGCCAGTACGTTTTTTGCAAAGGAGATTTCCTTTTTTATGGTCAAAAAGGGCATTACATGCGAATTCTCGATCACATATCGATAAACTTCCCGGTATGTGAAGAATTGAGAACCCTGGGCTGGATGCGTGAAGGATTCTATGCTTTCGCCAATGGCATCTTTCATGGCGTGTGGCAACCGGTGAATGATTTTGGGATTACCGAGTTTAAAAACAAGAAGTATTTCACAGCCGCATTCTCATCCATATACAAGAACGTGCGGGATGATGATGATGAATACGAGAACGACCGGTACTTCGTGTGGAACCAGTCCCCGATAAGTTTCGGTACCTGGACAAAGCTGATGTTGGAATCATTCAATGATAACGGAATGATAGGCATTGCTTATGCTGTGGCCACCGTGTTCAGAGATATCATATTTGAAAAGTACAAGATCTTCCCGCACCTGTTCCTCTTTGGCACTGTTCAGTCAGGGAAGAGTACCCTGGCATGGTCATTAAGTAACCTGTTTTTTCATAATAAACCAACCTTTAACCTGAGCTCAGGTACCCAGGTAGGTTTTGACCGAAACCTGGCCCGGGTAAAGAATGCCCTGATTTGGGTGGATGAATATTACAATGATATTGATCCCCGCAGGTTCCAGTCCCTCAAGGGTGCCTATGATGGCGCCGGCTCGGAAAAGGGTAAGATGACACAGGATAACAGAACGAAGACAACCAAGATCAACGGATCCCTGGCCATCAGCGGACAGCATATGCCCACCGCTGATGATAACGCGCTGCTCACCCGGGCCATTCTTCTGATGTTCCAAAAACACGCGTACACAGAGGTTGAGATGAATGCTTATAACAAACTCAAGGATTATGAGCTGGCCGGGATATCATCCTTGCTGGGTGATATTCTGAACTTCAGATCTCTGATCGATCAGAAGTTTGGGATTGAGTTCACCGAGGTTCAAGAACAACTCAAGAGTGATCTGATAGCCGAGAAACTTTCATACGATGAACGACTGGTTCGCAATTATGCCTGTATCCTTACCCCGATCAGGATCATATCAAAGGAACCTGAAGGGCTGAAGTTCAATTTCACCTATGAATACCTGTACCAGGTAATCAAGAAGAACCTTTCGGATCAAAGTAAGCAGGTATCAAGTTCTGAATCTGTGGCCGGGTTCTGGCAGACCGTTGAATATCTACTCGACGAGGGCCGCATCGCCAATAATATCGATTTCAAAATATCAACATTGGAATCAATCAAAGTTACGCTCAAGAGCGGAGACCTAAAGAATGTAGATTTTACTGAACCAACGAAATTGCTGTGTATCCGGCTATCCCGGATCCATCCGCTATACATGGAGAAACACCGCCAGCAGACCGGACGCAACGGGATCGACATGGTGTCCATCATTCATTACATGAAAGGGAATAAGTCATATGTCGGGCACAGTGATCAGGTGAGGTTCGATAATTCAAACAGCTCGGCATTCGTGTTCAAGTTTGGGCCCGGGGAACTTGATGTGAACCTTGAACGGTTGGTGATGTATAAACCACTTCCCGGAACAGATCTGCCGGCAGATGTTAAATCGGTTGTTCAATCTGTAGAAAATCCGATTGTTTTTCCACCCTCGCCAGATCAGGAAGAACCGCCATTTTGACAGCATCAGCGAAAAAAGAAAAAAAAACACAAAATACCTGGCAAAAATGCGTTTTTCAATACCTACACACCATACAAGATTATATATTATTGATTATTATATATATACCTACGAAAATATTGTAGGTGTCTGTATGGTCGCTGTAGGTGCTTGTATGGTCTGTAGGTGTGTAGGTGTGGACATTTCGGTTTGGCAAACGCTGTTTTTTTTTATTTTCATCAAAAAATGACAAAAAATGATTGAAATGGAAATAAAGTACACAAAGCATGGTTGCCCACACTATGACAAATTGCCAGACAATTTCCGCAGGGCAACGTTAGCAGATTTCACCGAAAATGGAAAAAGAAAGATCGGGATGACCTTCCTGATCCAGTGGGTGGATTACGAGGATGTATTCCAGATCTGCGAGGTATCGATGAATTTAACCAGCGAGTTCCTTCAGCCATTCATCGACGAGGATCGCGTATTTGTAAAAGAAAATGAACAAGAGTAACATAGTCAAAGAACCCGCTGATTTCGCGGCACTGCAGGAAGCGCTGATCAGCGTGCTGCTTCGCCCGGAATTCTCAGCCTGGGAGCCAACCGCTGGCGAGCTGCATAAGCTGGCCAGATCACTATATAACAGTTTTGCTAAAAGAGGAATACAGTTGATTATTAACCCTAAAACCCCAGTTAAACATGAAAAAAGTAAGAGTTCAGTTTAAAACGGTCGTTGAATTCGACCAGGTAGTTCAAGTCAGTGATGATGAATTATTGGCAATAGAATCATTGTTGCCAAATGGTTACACGCTGGATATTTATCCAGCAGAACCAAAGTTGAGACAAGTGTCAGATATTCTTCACTCCGTGATGAAAAAAAATGATCCGGTATACAACGGTGATAAGTTTACCGACATCACCATCCATGAGGATCATGAATACGTGTCGCACAAACCTAAGTTCAAGAGCCATGATCCAATCCGGGATCTCATGGGAGACATGAAAGCTGATGCCGAGTAATTAACAGTCAAAAAAAAACAACATGAAAACAGAACTTGAAATAATCTTCGAAATGTATTCCATCATTGATGATCATTTGGGGAAGATAAAACAGTTACGCGCTGCCATCTCCGCGCTCAATGGTGAAAGTATGGTTGAAACTCCGCAGGAATTTATCGAAGCTTGTAATCAACAGATCAAAGAAATTGAATCAACATCAGACCCCGTGCAGGAAACAGTTGATCCGCCGCCAGCTGATCCTATTCATCGTCACAAAAAGTTTACCAAGTATGCAAATATTAAATGCGAGGTATGTGGATCCTGGTTCACTCCACAACGTGCAACTCAGCGTGGATGTGGAGAAAAATGCCAAAAATACTTATCCAATATTAAGCAGCGCGCACTTGCCCGTGAAAGTATCAGGGTGTAAAAATCGTTGTTACCATCTACGGTTCCTAAATCAATAGATATCATTGATCAGACAAAAGCTGAATCCATTATTCCCCCGGTAACTACAGCAAAACCAAAGCTTACCAAAGAAGAGCTCGATGAAAAATTGCGTGATATACGTAACACCCATCCTATGCCATTACCCAAACCTGATATTGAACATTATTTTTAGAAATAAATTCATTATTTACGAAACAATCGCATGATGATGTTACGTTAATGTTGCATAACTAAACTTAACCCCATGAATTCCGAAGAAACACAGACTCAGAGTGCATGTGTTGCATGCACTGGCCCGGTTGATCCCTCGATACTGGTGATCCTGGACAAATTCTTTACATTCACAAGTGTTGGAGATGCAATTAAAACAATCAGGCAGATGTTCGTAGCAGCCATCAGCGCCGAGGAGTCGGCCGTGTGGACCCAGGAGCACCGGGCTCACATGGCCTTCGTTTACCAGGAACTTTCGGAATTATTGGAAACTTTGAACGACTACAAAAATCAGTCGTCAGAAAAAGAGTAGAAAAAGCCGGCCGTCCCTGCCATGGGACGGCCTTTATCAAAAACAAATCATAAACTATATTCGCACCCATGGAACAGGAAACCCAGCAATATGAATTAGAAAGGCCAACCATCACGATCAAGATGAGGCCTTACCTGCAGGATTACATCCGTTACATAATGAACATGGAAAGCAAGTTTCCGGAAGGGGACCTTCTTTGCGCAACCAAGAACTCTTACCTGGGTAAACTCATCTTCCCATTCCTGGAACGCATGCCGCCCAGGGCAAAACCAAACTTCCAGTTCGACCGGTACCAGAAGAACCAGGAAGGATATTCATTCACCTTCGCGTTGCCATACTTCCACGAGTTCGAAGTGCGGCGCAATACCGCGTGGATATCGCTCAAGAATCAACAGGCCATACAGCAGATCGTAGAAGCACACTTCAGGCTGCACTTCAGGTTCTACTGTGATGACAAGGTCCGTTATCGCCTGGAAACAAAAACTCAGAAAGGATCAATCCAGGCAGTTGTAAACGAGTTTTGCAGCCAGATGAATATCCGGCGGGATGATATCACCTTCGACATGATTTCAAAAGCATATTACCGGGCAAGAAAAAAATCGATTAGGCACGGTTTTATTGACAGCAATAGAAAGACGATAGGTCACCTATTTTTTATCATATAATTTCAATCGAAAATGGCAGTTCTGAAAAACACAAATGGAAATATCGGGGGAGTCAACCCGGTCCTGTTCGTATTCAAGGATGATATCCTTTCATATAACGTAAACCCTGTCACCATGGTTGGCGTGATCACGCTGAAAACTGGTAAGGTTTGGAATAACCTCTACGCTACCGATGAGACCATACAGCTCACGTGCAAGGAGGATCCGACACCGGCCGGCATCAAGTATTCCTACGAGATCAAGATGCTCATCCCTAAGGACCGGTCTGATGTCGAGATCGCATTGTATGCTATGAATAACCGTCATCTGGTGATTAACCTGATCGACAAAAATGGGGTATCCCGTTACTTTGGGACCATGGATATCCCAATGAAGAAACTTGGGACTCTTACAAAACCGGCTAACGTGGAAGGGTATAACGGCTGGGAAGTGGTATTTACCGGCGCGTTTTCTGCCCCGGCCAGTTACAAGGCTGCCGGTGGCACCGGTTGGGTTCCGGATCCCACGTTTGGCGACTGATGTAATTTTCAGTCCTTTATTAATCCCCGGGTGGGTTTTAATATTGTATCCTCGATAACCGGATACAATGAACACGCTCCTTTCAAGAATCTTTTCATCTCCCTGGCTTCTGTATGCTGAAAATTCAGGCATATATGGAGCCAGACTCGTTTCCCTGATCCGGGGTGAACAAACCGCTCATGAAGATTTTTCAGCCGAGCGCGCTAAACACAAGCCTTATGTAATCAACCTCAGTGATCAGACCGGCGCCACACCCATGCCTTACGATCCTTCGCAGGGGGAAGATCCCAACGAGCCTGCCGATGGTCATGATGCTTGCTGCCCGGATCCATGTCAGGTCGTGGTGATCCCCATTCATGGCGAGCTCATGAAGTATGATCAGTTCTGTGGGCCCAGGGGAACGACATCCATCGCGAATGACATCATCGCAGCTGACAATGATATGTCAGTACTGGCCATCGTGCTTCACATCGACACACCTGGTGGACAAAGCTCTTACACCGATATCCTGTGCAATGCTATCGCGTGCTGCGAGACTCCCGTGGTTGCCTATGTTGAAGGCTGCGCGGCCAGCGCCGGTTACTGGATCGCTTCAGCTGCAAAGAAAATCATCTGTTCTTCCGAGCTTGACATGGTAGGATCCATCGGGTCCATGCTGGTGTGGGCCGACATGGAAGGTTACCTGGCAAAGGAAGGCATCGTGCTGCATGAAGTTTATGCAACCGATTCCACCGAAAAGAACCAGGCGATCGCAGATATCAAGGCCGGAAAATATCAACCGGTTCGCGAGAGCCTGCTCGATCCGATCGTTAACATGTTCAAGTCACAGGTACTGGCCCGTCGGCCCCAGGTTAACCCGGCATGCATGAAGGGAGCGATCTATAGCGCCTCAGATGCCATTGGCATGGGTTTGGTTGATGAGATAGGTTCATTTCAGTATGCAATCCAGACCGCGGTTACAATACCGTCAGAAAAGTTTTCCAATAAGACACCAAATTTAACTTCCCATATCATGAATATCAAAATGAAGGCAACATGGCTTGCCATTGCAAGTTTTTTCGGGTATACCGGTGATGTGACTTCCAACGATATCACCCCGGAAATGATTGACCAGCTTAACGACCGGCTGACAGATCAGAACGCCACTATCGAGGCGAAGGATGCTGAGATCACCCGGCTGACCCAGATCAGCGAAGATCATATCTGCCTGCAGTCTGCCTTTGCCGAATTGACCAGGCAGCATGAAGCGTTACTGGCTTCTGATGCCGGGCAGGAAACCAGGGCAGGAAAGAAAGCCGACCGCACCCCGGAGCAGATTGCATCTGACAGTTACGCTCATAATAAACTCGCTGACGAGGCCATGTAACCCGGAGCGCGAGAAAGAAACTCAAGTTATCCACCAATAATCCATTTCAAAATGGCAAACACAGTAAATATTACCCAGCTGATGGCCGAATTCGGCACCTTCCTGGGCCAAAATGAGAATGATATCCGCAGGGCCTTACTGCAGGGCACGGAATCAATGAACTTCATGACCACGGTCAAGCAGAATGATGACTTCCGCGCGGCGCAGGCGACCATCGGAAACATCACCCAGGGATTTCAGAAAAGCTGGACTCCTAAAGGTACGCCGGCATTCACCCCGATCCACATCGGTCATCGCCGTCACAAGTTTGATGTCGAGATTTACCCGGATGAGGTGTACGGCAGCTGGTTGGGATTCCTTGCCGATGAAAGCAAGACCCGCGACCAGTGGCCTTTCACCAAGTATATCCTGTACCAGATGCTCATCCAGCAGGCTGCCCAGGATCGCGAGCTTAACCTGATAGCCAAAGGTCAGTACGCTGATCCCGTGGCCGGAACTGCCCAGGCTACAGGCTTGTCAATGGACGGGTTCCTCACCGTACTTAAGGCCCTCAAGGCCGATGGTACCAACAAGGTAAACTGGGCGAAAAACAACGTGGCTATCACAGCCGCCAACGCGTTCACCCAGATCGAACAGTTTGCCGACATCGTGGTAGGACCGTACAGGTCAATCCCGATGAACGTGTTCTGCAGCCAGGAGAACTTCACCTATTACGTCCGAAAAAAAAGGGACCTCCATGGCAACGTGATGGATTATGGCAAGTTCGGCAATGCCGTGATTGACGGAACCAACCTTACCCTGCAGCCGCTTCCTTCCATGATCGGCAGTGACATCCTGTTTGCAACGCCAAAGGCGAACTTTATCCGCCTGATCAAGTCAAACGACGGCGCGTCTACCCCGCAGATCGAGGCTCAGAAACGCCAGGTGTTCATGTTCGCTGACTGGTACGAAAATGTTGGCTTTGCCATCCAGGAAGCCATCTTCGCATTCGTTCCTGATCCGGGCAGCGCCTCCAACTAGGCCTGGACAAATCCACCGTCCCGGGCAGCGCCTATAATGAGGCGCTCCCCGGGAACTGTGGATCATAATTCACTTTTAACAAACAATTTATCCTTACCGATATGAAAATAGCAAGAATATTAACAATCGTACTGATGGTGATCATCGTGGGTGGCGCCATCGGGGCCGTGCTGGAGATTAATCCCCTTTGGGTGATGCTCCCCATGGTGGCCATGTCATTCCTTAAGGCTCCGGCCGGGGCGCTCTGCGTTTCCCTGATCGACCTTGCAAGACCTGCAGGGTCTAACCCCGGATCAGGAGGAGGGTTGAAATCCGAGATCCTTTTAATCCCTTCCGAAAATATTGACTGGTTAACATATCCGGCCAGGGGAGCAACCGGGGAAACCATCGCTGACATACCTCTGAAGGCCGGAAAGTACATGCACCGGTTCTACATGACATCGGATGTTATCGAACCGTCGCAGAAGAAAATCAAGGGTTCCAACAAGGACTCCGGGGGGTATGAGATCCAGCTCAAGGGATTCTACCCGGGATGGGGCAACGCCGTGTTATCATGGATCGCCCAGTACGGGTATGCATTCGAAGGCATCATCATCATCCAGAACAACGCCGATGGCAAACGTTATGTCATTGGTGAACCCTGCTTTCTCACCTTAATCGATGACATTCAGTCTGCCTGGGGTGCCACCGTTGAGAAAGATAAAGGCCACACCATCACATTCGGTGCCAAACAGAAGAACCCCATGGGTATCTACACTGGCGCCATCAAGTATGATCCGGGATCAGCATCCTGGTAAGACACTGTTTCCTTCCTGGGGTTAGTAGTTGCGTTTCTTAAAGAGCCGGTCGATGACCGGCTCTTTTCGTTGGTGTTTATGTCCTTTAGAATTTACAATTGTAAATTTAGTTTTGCTTCATGATCGATGTGTACTACCCATATTTTGAACGCGAAGCTTCCTGGCAGGAGCTGCGTTATTCCCTCAGGAGTATCGAGCAGCATTTTAAATTCGATTTCCGGGTGTGGATCGTGGGCGATATCCCTTCATGGATAAATCCGGAAACGGTCAACGTGATTCCTCATACCAGGATAGAGGGGATCCCGGAGAATACCCTCTATGATGCAATTACAAAACTCTTGCTTTTCATTGGTCATGCTGATACCACTGATCAGTTCATCCGCATGTACGATGACATCTATGTGCTGGCCGATGCTGACCTGGTAGAGCTGGGACAGTTCAAGGCCATGTATGCGTTCGAGAAAGTGCCACGCAGGTATGGCACCTGGTGGGACCAGCTGTATAAGACCCTGGGTGTGCTCAGGCAGAAAGGTTACATGGCATGGAACACGGAAACGCACCTGCCTGAAGTCTTCAACAAACATCGCATGAGCTGGATCATCGATGTGTATGGAGCTTTGGAGAAAAGATTGCTCACCTCTTCACTGTACTGGAATACATTCTATCCGTTCTCACAGCCCCGGTTATGGTCGAAATCATATGCCGTGCAGTTCTATGGTACCCAGGAGAACGAATTTTACAGCGACAATACTGGTGATATTGCCCGGATCTGCGAGGGTAGGACCTACCTGAATCATAACGCCGCCGGATTGAATGAAAACCTTCAACGATTCCTGGAGGAAAAATTCCCTAACCCGTCAAAGTTTGAACTATGGAAATAGCAAAGCTCATCCTTCATTACAATACACCTGAGGTTACCTCCAGGCTGTGTGCCATGGTACCGGATTCTATCGTGATTGATAACGGGAGTGATATCCCATTCTCATCTGTTATGCCGGAGCATACCGTGTACCGGTTTGAGGATAACCTTGGATTTACCAGGAACTGGAACAGGGCGCTCCGGCACCTCATGCACATGGATCATACCTGGTATGATGCTTACTGGCTGATGAACTCTGATATTGAAATCGCACCGGCATCGATCAGGCGTATTGAACAGTTGATGGATGAGTGTGTGTATGACATGATCACCCCGGCATACAACTGCTGGATGCCCAGCTGTAGGAACAATGGTTCACCAGGTGTTCGTGAAGTTACCTGTATCGAGTTCACTGCACCGGTGATCAGCCGCTGGGTATTCGATCGCATCGGGTTCTTCAATGAAACATTCGAACGCGGTTATGGTGTTGAATTCGACTGGGCGCTGCGCATGCGCGCTGCTGGCCTGAAACTCTGCTGTGATGACGGTTCCGTGTTCCATCACATGGGACAGCAAACGATCAACACCGTGGGGACGCTGGTGGAGTATGAAGAAAATGCTAAGCAGGAACTTAACTTCGGAATGACCAAAATATATGGTCCTGCCTGGCGTCAGATATTAAAAGAAGACCTCAAGATTTCGGCATTCCTTCCTGAAAAAAAAAGAATCGCTATCTACACTACTATCTTTAACGATTATGCCAAACTTCACATCATTCCAAAACAGTCGGTTGACGCAGACTTCTACTGCATCACCGACGATATCCACATGATCATGAGGCATCCGGCACCGGGTGGGAAAGATCATGATTCACCCAGGTGGCAGATCATCCCGGTATCATACCCGAATTACTGCCTGCATCCACGCATGAGGGCAAAGTTTTTCAAGATGTTCCCATGGGAAGCAGCTACCCTGGCAGGCTATGAAACCGTGATCTTTATCGACGGATCTATCGAGATCACATCCAATGACTTCGTTAAGTTTATGGTTGAATCATGCACCGGTGACATTGCCCTGTACCGGCACCCGCAACGTGACTGCATCTACGAAGAGGCAAAGGCATCGCAGGAGCTTATCAAGTACATCGGCCAGGACATCAATGCTCAAACCAATTTCTACATGCAGTTGTACCCGCCCCATGGAGGCTTGTGGGCCTGTGGGGTGATGGTAAGAAAAATAGGTTCGCCGCGCATCCGCGAGCTGATGGCGAAATGGTGGTGGGAAAATATCAAGTGGACCTACCAGGATCAGATATCATTTCCGGTAATATGCAAGCTCATGGGGATCCTTCCGGAAGCGATTCCCGGGCATCAGTACAAGAACCCATTTTTTAAAATTCACTGGCACGATGATTCACCGGCCAAAACACTCCCGATCCATGCGAATTAGTGTACTAATGCCGATTTATGCCACACCTGTTGAATGGGTACAGGAGGCCGTGGACTCGATCCTGGCACAAAGTTTCCAGGATTTTCAACTGGTTATTGTAGATGATAATAATCCTGCAGGACCATTGTATAATTACCTGCAGTGGCTTGACGTGGCATTCCTGCGGGTAACCTTAGTCCGTAAGTTTAAAAATGAAGGGATTGCTGCAGCACTGAACTTCGGCCTGAAGTTCTGCAGTGGTGACCTGGTTGTGCGCATGGATGCAGATGACATCGCGCATACGGATCTGCTGATGTATCATAACTGGTTCTTCAAACTGTATCCCTACCGGCAGGTATGTGGGATCCAGATACGCCTTTTTAACAATGAACGGGAATGGTATTCGCATCATCCTGCAGAAGTAACCAGGAAGGTGGCTGCAGGTATGCCCGGTCACTGGTTCATTAATCACCCGGGTGTGTGTTTTCAGCGCGATACCCTGCTGAAGCTCGGTGGGTATAACCCCACACCATCACATCTGGCCGAAGATTATTCCCTCTGGATTAAGTACCTGTTGAACGGTCATACCTTATATAATATGGAGGCAGTACTGATGGACTACCGGGTGCATCCTAAGTCATTCTCCTTTGCCCCGGACCGGAAGTCGCCTGAGTGGCACCAATTTTTGGCAGAACAAAAATCTTTGCTCGATGAATGAAGCAATAAAAGCCTGGCTGGCATCGTCACGTGACTTTGCCCGGGGAGTAGAACTCTATGAACTGTATGGAAGCAGCGGTAACCTCAAGCGGTTGCTAACCCGGCAGGATCCTTCGCCGGCCATGCATGAAACATTGGTGCATGAACTGACACAGCTGCTGGGATCAGTGCAACCGTTCACAGTGCCACCCAAAAGGGTTGCACCGGTTCAGGTCAATGCGCCGGCGGCGCCCGTAGTGATCACCAGGGTAGGCATCTCCAATGATGACAAGGGTGATATTGCCGCGCTGCTCAAGGATATCAAGATGCACTGGAAAGCCCTGGACACACTTCATGCAACCCTCGAGCTGGTAGGTGATGATCAGCGCAGGCATGATGCACTGATGATCCTGGATGTAGCTGATGAACTTGATGCCATGTACCAGAGGAAAAACCATTTTGAAAAGTATGGGGTGTTGCCACCGGTGGCCGGGAAATCAGGTAAGAAAGAGAAACCTTCAGTGTCTACCCTGGACCCGGTTGAACTGATCAAGGCCCGAACGAATATCCGTTCACACATCTCCCGGATCAAAGGGTATCTGAAGAACCCGGGCAAAGAAGCGAAACAAGATCATTACCGGCTGTCATTGGCAGCATACGAAGAGCAGCTGTTCGAGGTTGATAAGCTGCTGGCAAAATGAGCCTGTTTTCCATTGACGATATCAACCAACCAAGAAAGAGCGGTTCCGCGGCCATCAGGCATAAGGGACCTACCAGGTTCGTGGTGGGGAACTCACAACAAACCCTTACCGAGGTTATCCAGGATCTTCCCCAGGTGGAAGAGGCGATCGAGTTCGTGTCAACCGGTGACTGGTCTGTACATGACCTGCTCTTCTACGTGCTTGAGAAAACGGGACCGGCCGCCGTTCATTTTACTACCTGGGCAATATCCGAGTATGCTATCCGGCAACTGTACAACTATGTAACATCAGGCCTGATCACCGACCTGACCGGGATATTCGATTACCGCAACGTTACGGTAAAGTCAGCAGAGTTTCATTTTCTCAAGAGGATATCACCCAATGTTAAACCCTCACGCGTGCATGCAAAAGTGACCGTGGTTGAGAATGAACAGTGGAGCATCACCATTGCCGGCAGTGGGAACTATACCCGGAATCCCCGCATCGAGATTGGGATCATCCGGAACTCAAAAACATCGTGCGCGTTTCATAAAAAATGGATACATGAACAACTCGTCAGCAGAAGTTTCTGAAGCGATCATGCAGGAGATCCGGGACTATGCCGCCCTGATGTTCACCAGGCGCGAGATAGCCCTGATCATCGATGTATCCTATGATCAGTTTCTGGACATGCTGGAAAACCGTGGCGGTGATGTTTACCGCTCGTTTCAGGCGTCCCGGCTCAAGGAAGAGGCGCTCATCCGCCGGGCAGTACTGGACCTGGCAAAAGCCGGCAGCTCGCCGGCGCAGACCGCGGCGCTGAAGTTGATTGAGAATGCCAAACTTGATGATTTATGAAGGAATTACCAGCCAGCACGGTCGTGGACCGGATCCGGGATCATTATTTCAGCGGTACCGAATTATCCGCTGAAGATACCAGGATCAAAGAAAGAATGGATGCAGCACATGCAATGTTGCTTGCCGATTATGAGAATGATGCCAATATCGTAAGGATGCTCATGGGCCGGTTCGAGATCAGCCAGCGCCAGGCATACATCGACCTGCATAATTGCAAGAATACCTATGGGGAGCTGCGAAACGCGAATAAGGAGGCGCTGCGCTATATCGTTACCCAGATGTCTATGGACCTGATCAGGGCGGCAAAGAAAACCAACAACCTTAAGGCATGGGAAAAAGCCATTGAGCGGATCACCAAGGCAAACAACCTGGATAAGGATGATCCGGATATGCCGGACCCATCCAAGATCCAGCCGCCCATACAGCTGATCACGATTGATTTTGATTTTATGCGCAGCGCCATGTTCAAGAAACTGGATGAGACGACCAAAGAAAAGCTAATCAACATGTACCAGGAGTTCATGGCTCAGCTCAAACTTTCTCCCCTTGCTGATTATTCCGATATCTTCATGATTGAAGATATCGATCATACTGAAGTTGACTGACCATGCAGGATATAGAGATCGTCCCGGCCCCATATTATAACTACCCGCAGCGTGTGATCAAGCTGTGCACCCGGCCTCACAAGATGTTTATCGGAGGCAGGGGTGTAGGTAAGACAACCATCATCGCTGATCAGATACTTGATTGCATGATGTTCATGCCCAGGGGAAAAATATCTCTTAACGGTCTGACTTATTTCCATATCAGAACCAAATCGATGCCGCCTATCATATCTCACCTGGAGCGCAGGGGATTATACCGGGGATTGCATTACTTTGTTGGTGTCCGGGCGCCGAAAAAACTGGGTTGGCCCGAACCTTTTCAGCCGCCGTTGGATTATACCAACTGCATTCATTGGTATAACGGGTTTGTGGTTGAGTTCAATTCCTTCGACCGGCCGGAGATGGCCAGGTCAGGATCCTATGATTACATGATCTTTGACGAGGCTACAAAACTCAAGAAAAGCGCGATCGATTCTGATGTGTTGCCTGCGAATCGTGGCAATGGAGATAAGTTCGGGCATATACGCTTTCATCATGGTACCTTGTTCCTGGGATCACAGCCTCTTACTCCTGGAGGTGACTGGGTTTTTGAATACGAAAAAATGGAGACTGAATTTCCCAAGGAGTTCATGTTCCTGGAAGCATCAGCCAGATATAATGAAAGAATCCTGGGAGCGCGCTATTTTCGTGATGCCAAACGAACATTACCTGCATTGGTGTATGATATAGAGATCGAGAATATCCGCCGCAAAACAAACATCAATGGTTTCTATCCAGCGCTGAGCGCTGCAAAGCATTGCTATTATGATTCGTACAACTATGCGTTCTATGATGGCATAGGTCATGATCTTAAAGATGGCGGCCTGGATTCAAGGGGTGATGCTGACTGTATCAGTGCCCTTGAACTGTATGCATCATTCGACTTCGGATCTACCCAGAACTGCATGGTCGTGTGTCAATGGCACAGGGTAAGCAATGAGTTCCCTATCATCAAGAACTTCTATGTGGAGAATGAAACACTGGCAGTACTGGTAGATAAGTTCATCGAGTATTACCAGCATCATCAGCGTAAGGCAATCAACATCTATGGTGGCAGTGATGGTACGCGTCGCAATGATGCATCATCAAGGCAGACGTACTTCGATGATGTGACCATGCAACTAACCAAGGCAGGATGGATAGTCAACGTGTGTGCTGAACTGCATGAGATATCTCACATGGATAAGTTCATCTTCTGGCATAAGTTCCTCATGAATGACAGTGGCAACACGCCTGACTTCAGGATCAACATGAACAATGCAATGGAGACCTTTGTGTCCATGGACAGTGCGCCTGTGCTGCCCAGTGAGTTCAAGAAGGATAAGTCATCAGAGCGCAGGGAAGGGCAACCAAGGTGGAAGGCAACTGATCTGAGTGATGCAGTTGACAACCTTTACTACTGGATGTTCTTTCAAAGTGTTGGTGATCATGAGCCATCACATGACATGTCCATCATAGGATAGTCCTACACACAACTTTACAACATAGTGCGTCTGCATCATAGGGGAGCAGTTCTTTATGTATTGGGCGCGTGTGCATTGTGAACCCATGTAGAACCATTCTAAACAGCCTTTTCATATATCCTGCATGGAGAGCCTTTGAAATTGTCAAAAAAGCGTCAGGGCGGGGCGTGGGACAATCATACACAAAATGCAATATTTTGGTTATGATCGCCGGTTAATATTTTGGAGGCTTGAAAAATGCCTGTTTTTTGACTGCAAACGCCATTTTATTTGCATGAGATGCAATCCGGGCAGCTTTTTCTTTTGAAAAACGGGAAAAGAAAAAGCTGGCAAAAAGAAACCCTTTGATGCACCGGCACAGATCACCGATCTATCCGGTTAGGCGGAATGGTTAATCCTCGAAACGTTTCCAAGGTACCTATATCGGTTGAATTGCCTACGGGTTCTTCACGGGTTTCTCCGGGGTGGGAGAGTATCCCTTGAAGAACCCGTACTGTCAAGAGCCGTGCCCCTGGGGTGCATTCAGATTCGATAGTGGGAATCGTGACCTGCACTCTGTGACATAATTCAACCGATTCGGTGTGAAGCTTCGCTTAGAGAGAAACTTTCAGTATTAATCCTTAATCTCTAAAGCCATGACAACGCTCGAAAAAACTACGCTAGATCAGTCTTACGAACAGATGTTCATCGAAACCTTGGATAGTATCTATTACCCCGGCTATGTAGAAAACATTGCAGAAACAAACCTGGATAAACTTATGTGGGAAATGGCTGAATTGCAAAGCCAGTGCTCAGTGAAAAAATAAATGAACATCGGGTACGGGTGAATACCGTACCCTTTTTTTATGCTCGGATGCCTTATGGCTGTAAGGCGCGGCAGAATCGCGCGGCATTACGCGAGTACTCGCGTTTGGACACTGATCAGTGTTATTTAGAATAGAAATAAATTACTCAGCTGTTCAAAAATAACAGTTAAATACTTGTGTAATATCATAAATGATATTATCTTTGTTTCATCAAACAATCAAAAAAAAAACGCCATGAACACACAATTTGACACCATCGAGAAAATCAGGACAGATGCAACCATCACCAATAAGAGTGCGGCATATCTTGCCGCCTGTGATCAGTTCGAAGTAGAAGCTTCAATTTTTGCTAAAAATGAAAATTGGTTATCAAAAAAATGTGCTGAAGAGGTAAGTCTCGCCTATGCACGGGCAAAGTCTGGTAACTGCGAATATGCAATATATGCTGAAGCGCATGCTGCCGAAGTTTGGTTGGCAAAAGCTTGGAATAACGCCGATTAATTATTTAAACACCGGGGCCGGGAAACCGGCCCTTTAAAATTATGTTTATGCAAAATGATAAGATAATTTATGCCAGGAAGTTACTGTGCAAATATTTGCGTGAAACCGCGAAGGAAAAAGGTTTGTCAACCTATAAGATCGCTGAATTAACAGGGTTCGAGCAGCCCAATGTATTCAGGATGTTGTCGGGAAATCACAACATCACATTGGATAATCTCATAACCCTCTGTGATGTCATTGATACCTATGTGTTTATTATTGACAAGAATGCAGAAGATGAGTTGGTGGAAACCATGAAGAACCGATGGCGACGGCCAGCGGATCAGGGATGACCTGATTATTATAAAGCCCTGGCAACAGGGCTTTTTTTATGCCCCAATACCGCCACGTGATTGGGATATGGAGAGGGTAGGTTCGCATGAAATCTTTCCAAGGTACCTGCATCGATCGGAACGCTCAACAGCGGTGCCCGTTGGGTGTATTCAGATTACCGTGTAATCTGACCAACACTATTGACCTGATCCGATCAATCCGGTTTAAGAGCCAGGGCGAGAAAATTTCATTCTAACCTTAACCCTTACTCCTATGAAAAAATCAACTGTATCCCGGGTGGCCGAAGATGGTCGCAATTACGCAAATGAAATCCCCATGCGCCTTTGGGCCGAGGATGATCTCCCTGAAACCAAACTGTTACTCAAGGGGACCCATGCACTATCTGATGCCGAGATCCTCTCGCTGATCATTGGCAATGGCATAGCTGGAAATACTTCACTGAACATCTCCAGGACACTGCTGGCTGCATGCAACAATCACCTGCAGGAGCTGTGGAAGATGAGCGTGGCTGACATGTGCCAGGTACCAGGCATTGGCCAGGGAATTGCAGTGAGACTGGCAGCCATGTTCTCCATGTGCCGGCGGGAACAGGCATGTGAGGCAGTTATCCGGGATAAGATTTCCCGCAGTGATGACGCCAGGAGGATACTGGCATCCCTGATGCGCGATCTGCCTTATGAAGAGTTCTGGATCCTGATGCTCAACCGGGCAAACAAAGTGATCGGCCGGCATCGGATTTCCGAAGGCGGGATATCCGGAACTGTAGTGGATCCAAAGAAGATATTCAAGGTATGCCTTGATCATCATGCATCATCGATCATCCTGGGACATAATCACCCGTCGGGCGTTACAACGCCCAGTGAGGCTGATATCCGGATCACCAAGAAGATACACGACAGCGGCGCTTTGCTTGACATTGCCGTGCTCGATCATATCATCATTGGCGGGGATCAGTATTATTCCTTTGCAGATGATGGTGCCATGTGAAAATAATTTAGATAATAAAGTAAATACATTTGGATTATATATTCAAATGTATTTACTTTGTTGTCGATATGTTTTTAAAATAATTCAAACAACTAACCCAGGGAACGCCATGAAACCCTCAAAAAGACCGGATGGCACCGGCAACAAAAGATGAATAAGGCAATTATAATCAGTGGTCCGCATGCTTCAGGAAAGTCGTGGATCAGTCTTGGTATCGCACATTTGTTTGGTGTAAACTTCCTTCTAACGACCAGGGAATTTATCAAGAAGAACACGTATACAGTTTTCTCCTATGACCTGGTGATCATTGAAGAATGTACATCACTAAAGGATATTCTTTCTCTTGATGTATTAAGGGAAAGAAATCCGAAAGTCAATTTTGTATTCACAACCTGTGAACATATTCCAGCGGTGGAAAGATCAAAGTTCCACCTGATCAACACCGACTTTGTGAATCTCAAACACTGATCCCAATGGAAACAATCGACATTTCAAAAACTACCTGCTGGCCGCTGCTTAAATCCCTGGGATTTCACAGGTGTGGGACGACGTTTGACGGGAAATCAACCGCCTTTGGCGCAATGAAAACGATTGACACGTTCAGATACGTGTCGATCATGCCTCGTTACATGTACGTTTACTCGGAGACCAGGAAGAAACATTTCCTTAGGTTCGGATGGTGCATCACCCTGTGGGCTGCTGATACCACCATCGCGCTGGATACACAGACCGTGTTGCCATCGAAACTGATGGCAACCGTTGAGAATTTGTTTGCCGAAGTAATTTATCCTAAAAAAGTTGAGTATGCCGAATCTGCAGGGTAAATGGCACCTACAACGAATGCTTAAAGGCAAGGCTTGTAAGGTTGTAAAATTACGGGGCATAGGATGGTGAAAGTCATCATCCTCTATTGCCCCTAATGCACAGGGCTAACCGCCGTGTATGGCGGTTAGCGGCAATTAACAGAAGTTCAATTTTAAAAAATCAGGGTTATGACAAAGGAAATGGCAAAAGATATAGCAACGGCACTAATTGCAAAATCCGGTGAACAATTTGATTCGTTTGCTTTCGAGGAATCTGATATAAGCGAAAAGGATAAACAAAAGATTGGTGATGAAATACGGAATAAATGCAGCGAAATGATCAAGAAAATTGAAACAAAATATAATGTCAAACTTGGATATACTACATCCGACATCATTGATAAAATAATGTTTGAATAATAATTTCTGTTAATGAGTATACAGCCGCCATATGGCGGCTGTATCGAATTGTATTTTTTGCAACAAATACTTTTACTAACCCAAACCCAACAAAATGAAAACAGAATCACCAACAATTACCATGATCCCGCTGAAGGATCTTGCAGCCAGTGGGATAAATCCCAGGCAAAGCTTCGTGAAAGAGAACCTGGAAGAGCTGGCCGCTTCCATTAAAGAAGTCGGGATCCTTTCCCCGCTGATCGTGCGCGTGCATGGTACAAACAAGAAACTCAAATACCAGGTTGTCTGCGGCGAACGCAGGATGAAAGCAGCTGCCATTGCCGGAATGACTGAGGTGCCATGTATCTGCCGTGATCTATCCGATGATGAGGTGATGGAACTGACCATCACCGAGAACCTGCAGCGGGAAGACATCCATCCGCTGGAAGAAGCGCACGCATATATCAACCTGATCCGGGAAGGGCACCATACTATCGCTGACCTGGCGCTCAAGTTCGGCAAATCTCAAGGATATATCCGGATGCGGTTGAAGCTGAATGATCTTACCGCACCATTCAAACTGTTGTGGGTATCCGATCGGATCAACATGACAACCATACTGGAGGTTGCAAAGCTTTCACAACCAGGACAGGAAGAACTGTACGATTTTGCGTTTAAAAATCACGAATCAAATCACTGGGATCCTCCTTCAATATCACAGCTGAAGAACTGGATCGAGCGAATGTATTCGGCCAAGCTTGCTGAAATATCCTTCGGGCTGTATGATGACACCTTGCTCCCGGGAAGACCGGCATGCAATTCATGCCCGGACAACACTAATTCCGGATACGGCCTGTTTCCCCTGGAAGGTGAAGGGATCTGCATGAACGTGTCATGCCTAAAGAAGAAAAAAGAAGCGTTCCTGCTGAAGGAAGTTAAAAGGATCACAGACAATGAACCGGGAATTGCTATCGGCGTGGATACCTATATCCCGGAAAATGACAAGGAAATCATCAAGAAGATCAAGGCTGATAATATACTGGTCAATGAATTCTCGTACGATACGGGATTCAAGAGGATAAATCCGCCGCAGATGCCTGAAAAACCAGAAAGGGAAGACTACACTGAAGTTGACGATGATGAGGAATTTTCGGATGATATTGACAACTATTATGTGGAAATGGCCGATTACGAGGCCGAACTTGAAACATACAACGCTGATATTGCAGCAGGAAACGTTGTCAAGGTGCTGATGGTGGCCGGCCATAACAGGGGAGAAATCGTACACTATATGCCCACTGGGTCACGGGATATTTCCGCTGACATGACACCGGCAGGTTTGGACAAGGCAAAGGAATTGGAGCAGCTGCGCGAGAAACTCAAACGTAATGAAGAACTGGCATTTGAGAAAACATATAACCAGGCTTATGAGATGTTTCGCAAGTCGAACTATCATAAGTCGGGTTGTTTGATCACAAATAGTGAGACCAGGGCTTTCATGTTCCTGATGTATGATTCGCACAGACATACGTACACGGATAAGCAGTGCGTGTGCAAATCAACCACTCCCATGATCATTCCCCATGATGAGGATATCGTAAAGTTCAGGTATTGGCTCAGGTATAAACTGCAGGAGACGGATCCGAATAGCAACAAGGATAAGGTAATGCTTCTGTTTAGCGTGATCACGTTTTTTTACGCGGATGAGATGGCGGCCATTACCGATAAGATTAATGCCAGTTATGCCAAACGCAACCACACCATCAAGATGCGTATCCTGGAGCTGGAAGGGGAATTGAATGCGAAGAAAAACAAGAAGAAATAGGAAGGAAGTCAGGTTGAATAGGGGGATATCCCCTTATTCAACCTTTTTTAATCAATCAATTATACTAACCCAACACAAAAACAGTAAAACAATGAAAAAAAACATCGTGAAATTTGAGTTCAACGGATTGGAAGTCGATTTTGAACAGGGAAATCATAATTTAATGATCAATGCCACACAGATGGCGAAGATTTTTGACAAACGTGTGGAAAATTTTACCCGCATTGAAGAGTCGAAATTGTTCATCGCAGAATGTTTAAATAACGCTAATCAGCGTTATTTAAACATAAAATCCGAGGATGATTTAATTATTTCTTCACAGAAATCCGGCACCTGGATGCACCGTATTCTTGCTCTGAAATTTGCCGCATGGTTAAGCCCGGCATTCGAACTTTGGGTTTATTCGACTATCGACGATCTGTTATTCGGCCGGCTGCGCAAAACTGAAGAAAGCCTTCGCCAGAGTGCCGCCAGAAAGAACCGTATCGAAGAGCTGAGGGCCGAACTGCTGAAGGATGAACGGTACTTCGAAATCGAACGTCTTGAACTGGAGGAGCGCCAGGCAGCATACAGCCGGGGCAAAAACAACCGAAACCAGCTTGATCTGTTCAGGAACCAGGAAGAATTCGGGGGATAATTTGAAATTTCTGACCAACCCTCAGGCTCAGCATGAGGGTTGGTCAGATAAATTAATAAAACGCAACAATGAAAAAAGACTTTATTATCACAAAAAATAATATCGAATGCTACAAGATAAGGCATTCTTCTGCAACTCCATGGGCCGACATCAACGTGGATACGCATGGGAAAAGTGGTAGGTTATCAATAGCCTCGGATTATGGCAACTGGTCCTACTACTGGGGAGCCTGTGGCGAACCATTTAAACAGTTTCTTGAAGGATTGGACAAGCACTATGTTGCCAGAAAATTTGGATGCGCCCACACGCTGGATATGGAACGCACGATCCAGACCATCAAACGTGAAGTTGTATGCAGTGTAAGATCAGGAAGCACTCATGTCAATACAGCCAGGGTGATCTGGACAGAGCTTGAATATCCTTTCCGTATACAGGAACATGATTTTTTTAATAACCTGGAAAGATATTGCCCGGCACTCATGCAAACGTTTAATTATGATCCCCCTATCTGTTATGGAATTTCTCCGCTGTTTTTGCTGTTCTGGGATGAAATATGGCGAGTATTTTTGGATACTTTAAGAGCTGAAAGGTTATCGAAAATTGCAAATATTTGATAGGTACCAAAAATAAATTTCACTGTGAGTGTACCAATTAACCAAAAGTTTGTTATGTCTGCAGCGACCTTCCCTGATTTTTTAACAATTAAATTCATGATTATGCAAAGATCAAATGACGAGAATGCAACCACATGCGCCCTTTGTGGCAGTCCGGTAGAACAATCGATACTCGATATCCTGGACAGTTTCTTTTTAATCACGAAATCCAAATTTGCTAACCGGTACCTGCGACAGTTGTTTGTGGTGGCCATGAGTTCTGACGAGTCGGAACAGTGGACACCCGAATACCGCGCTGATCTGTGTTTCCTGTACAAGGAGATCAGCGAACTGATTGAAGACCTGGAACCGGTGTACGAAAGCTTGTTAAACGCTTTATCCAGGGAAGAGGTAAAGTTGCCATCTGATCCGCCGTTATCCATTGAGGCGTGATCATTTAATGCGCCCGGGGCATACTATCCGGGCGCTATTTTTCACAATTGAGAAAATTATTATAAATTGCACAAAAATAAAGCCATGAAAACTACTTTTCTTTTTATCTCAATCATCTTGTTAATGACAGTTTCCGTACAGTCACAGGATACAATTATTATGAATTCCGGCAAAATAATGAATGTAAATATCATTAATCGGGATAGAATAAATATTATTTATACCGTTCCGCCCGACTCGACAATAAGGACTGTAAATAATGATTCGATAAAGTTTATGAAAATGGCCGGCAGAGGTGATGGTACAAATGGCCAAAGTTTACCAAAAACCAACCTTAATAAGAATCAAGAGTGGCAGTATAAAAATGATTATGGCAAAATAATAACAGGATTTAAATCTGGCATGACTGATGATGAAATATCCGGTGAATTAATGAGGATGGGAGGGGAAGACTTGAGGAATGCCGGTATTTATGGCTGCATTTCAGTACTTCTTACAACTTCAACGGCATTAATCCCACAGTTAATAAAAGATGTAGATGCGCAGAGGAATTCAATTTATGCTGTTGGCGGCGCTGCCGGGTTATTTGGAATAATATCGATCGTTAATCTTATTTCTGGCGGCAATGACATAAGGAAAAGCGGTATAGTTCTTCAGCATAAGAGAGTGCAGTTAACACCTGCAGGGATGGTTATTAAGCTATAGCTTAATTTATTTCCAGGTTAAGTCTCGGTTCCGGATGTTCGGAGTCGGGACTTTTTCTTTGGGACCAATCCGGCAAAGAAAAAGACATCCAAAAAGAAAACCGGTTTACGGGCAGCTTTTATGAAAAGCAAGCAAAAGCCAACGCACAATTACTCAAAATTTGATGCAAAGGTAATCTCACGAAAATATCGTGTCACTAAACGCGCCCTCCTGATGGATCCGTCGCCCTTCGGGTTCATTCAGATCACTGCATGATCATGACCTGAACGTTTGTTCCAGAATTTTCATTCCGATTGTTTCTCTGGCATAAATTTTAACCAGGCTGTGCCAGATGCCTACAAAAGTCCCCAGGGCAGGGGCGACACTCATGACAAAGTCACGCACAAATTCGCATGCAGTTGAAGTCGCTGAAATTATCCAGGCCACTGAAATTGAAACTTCATTCATCCAGCAGATGGAAGCGATGGAGGCTGATCAGGCTGCCTCGGTCGAACTTCCAAAGAAAGTTATGACCATGCAGGAAAAGATCGAACTGATCGAAAATCTTGAATTATTGATCGAAAAACGGGCAAAACTGGTACAAACCAGGTCAGAACTGGAACGATTCAGGGTTTCATCGAACGATTTCAACTGTTCCATGCGACTGAATGACTCTGATGGCAATGTTTTCACCACCAGCTTCACTGCAGGTGTGAAGAAAGTCATTGAGTTCCTCAAGACCGCCTTCGACGCCAGCATACTGGAAGTAGAGAATGAAATAAACTTCTGATCTTCGATCCTTCGTTCCTTAGAGGTTCGCCCTGGTGGGCGAACCTTTTTTTTATGTCGTAAATGGAAGAAATGGAAGATTTCATGGAAGAAATGGAAGATTTTGGGCAAGATGGGCAATATCCCGGGCAAGATGGGCAAGATCGGGTGTAGATTACAATTGTCCTTTAACAAGAGCATGGTCCGGATTATAATTGCACCATGGCAGGAAAGATCATACAGCTCAGCACAGCGCTCGACATGATGGACGAACTCGATGAGAATGGCGTGCCCATGAGTTTTCAGTTAAAGTTCGTCACGGCTGACCGCCAGCGTAAAACAGGCGGTGAAATCATAGAGGTGCCCAGTGCACGTAAATGCGTGGGATCCCGCAATGATGAGGTAGTGTTTGATACCAGGGAAAAGAAAACGACCGTGAAAGAGAAACGTGATCCTCATCACTGGGCGAATGCTACAAGGAACATCCTGTTGCCTAACAAACAGATCAGGACCATCCATATCCGCCTGATCATTGAATTTAATCACCAAAAAGTCGTGTTCTGATGGAAAACAGAGTAATTGTACAGGGAGATTATGCCATATTGCCCGGGGCAAAGGCTATCGCGCAGATGAAAGGATCTTCTGCAGACTATGCAGGTCCAATTATCACCCCGCCGTATGATGTTTCTCCCAATTTATGGTCAAACTGGGGATCAAACAATTTGTTTCCGCAGGATCTGCTGACTGATTTGGAATCGAATTCGGTGGCCATGCGGGCACTTGACAAGCGCAAGAGGGTTCATTTTGGGCGGGGAATCGTCGCTTACCGTGAAAAAAAGGACGCCGCAGGCGAGGTTACCAGGGAAATCGTAACTGATCCTGTGGTTACGGAGTTCTTTCGCGTTAACAAAATCAACCTGCAGTGGCCGGATCTGATCCTGGGCCTGGAGATTTTTGCCAACGGATGGGTGGAATTTATCCTAAATAAGGGAAAAACGCAGGTAAACAGGATATATGTTAAGGATCCTGCCTATTGCCGCGTGGCTAAGATGGATGAGAATGACAAGATAGATTTCATGTACTATTCGGCCCGGTGGGAAATGATGCCCCAGGATGATGGTACATACATGAAGGACCTGCCGATGTTCGATTCCTCCAGGTATGATGGCACGAAGTATCCGGATGGACAGTTTGCCATGCAGCTCTCTTACCGTTCTTTCAACAAAAGTTACTACGCGCTTCCCGTGTGGCACTCCGTTCGTGCGAACAAGTGGCTGAGCATCGCCAATAAGGTTCCGATGCTTAAGGAAGCCATCATGAAGAACCAGATGACCATCAAGTATCACATTGAGATCCCGGATGATTATTTTACCACCCGTTTCCCCCCTGCGGACTATACCAAGGAACAGCGGGAGGCAAAACGGGCGGAAGTATTGCAGGATATGAATGACTTCCTGGCTAACGTGGAGAATTCTGGAAAAGCCCTGGTCACTTACGCGTTCTATAGCAAAGCCAAACAGGATTATTTAACAGGGTGGAAGATCAATGTGATTGAAAACAAGCTGGAGAACTCGGCATACCTTCCCGATTCACAGGCGGCGAACTCGGAGATCCTGTTTGCTATCGGTGTTGATCCCTGCCTGATAGGTGCCGGTCTCCCGGGAGGGAAAATGGGAGCCGGGTCAGGATCTGACAAACGTGAGGCATACTGGATGCTTAACGCGGATATGGGAACAGACCGGGCCGTATCACTTTCGCCACTGTATTTCATCCGAGATTTCAATCACTGGGATCCCACCATCCAATTTGATTATATCTGCGTTGATACCTCGCAGACACAGGATCAGCATCCCTCAAAAATCAATCAAAAAGTTGATAAAACACAGCCATGAACTTAGTCACATCCATTGACCATATAGCCACTGCAGCTCCGGTGCCGGTCACGCTCAAGTTTGAATTACTGCAGCCTTTCGTGGACGATGCGCATAACATCTTTATTATGCCGATGTTCCCGACACCAATGATGAATAGCCTTTTTTATAGGTTAAATACGGACGACGATCCAACATTAACTGAAGAGATCCCATCGAAGGACGAAACGCCGCTAGTTACTCGTGAGATTTTAGATGAACTAAACTGGTGGAAACTGATTCACCTGGTGATTAAGGCAGAATCATTGTACGCCTTGTACCTGAGTGTGGATGAATTGTCGGTGAATCTATCAGGAACGGGTGTGACGGTGATCCAGAGCGATACGCACCGGCCGGCGCCGCAGTACCAGGTAATGAATGTCAAGGAACGTTACATTGCCCGGGCACATGAGCAGATGGATCTGTGCCTGGCATTGATTCAAAATAACTTCGATACGTTCAATGAACGGGCTGGTGATTTTTACGATTCAAAATTACTGGTCAAAGACGCAAAGCAATTCCAGGTATATGCGGATATCCATGCCTCCAGGCGCGTATTCCTGGCCATGATGCCGCTTATGCGTAACATTGAGCAGCGCTACCTGATGCCCACATTATCAAGGGAGTTATATGAACTGCTGTATACGCAAATTGCCAGTTCGGCTACCTTAACAGATGAGAATAAGGAATTGATGGATTACATCCTGCCGGCCGTGGTACATCTGACCATGGCCAGGGCGCTGGTGGAAATCAATATCGACATGCTTGACTGGGGGATATTCAACCTGGCCGACAACACCTTCAAAAATGTTCAGAATAAGACACTGCTTCAGCAGAACCGGCTGGGAGAAATGCAGGCAGCATATCAGAGGGATGGGGACGCCGATATGAAGGCGCTGCAGGAGTTCCTTGACAACAACGCTTCAGCTACGAAGTATGCTGCATACTTCGGATCATCCCGCTACGTTGGGCCAGCAACTGCTGTCACCAGGGCTGAATTCATTAACACGAGTGATAAATCAATTTTTGTTGCATAATTAACCTCATCCACATGCTCAATGACAACACCGTACTCCTTGGGATAATCGCTCTTTTGAATGGAGCATATCTCTACCAGCAGCGCAACCAGCGTGCCGATTTTAAAGAAATGATCGCCCGGATTGAAAATCTGACACAAGAACTGATGATCATGAAAACTGAACACAAATTATTTCACCCTGAAAGCTCGATGCAGGAGGATATCGCGTGTAAACCAAAGACGAAAAAGCCGACTCTGTCACAGGTGGCAATGGCATTATATGTTGTTTTTATACTGATTGATCAATTATGGTCGAGGTTTTGATCGATAATAAGAAGAGGTTTTTGCCATCTAGATGGAATGAGCTCACCCGGGATCAGCTGATCTACGTGTGTTCGATTTTCGGCAAGTATGGCACACTTGCATCTTTCCAGGTTAACATCCTGCGGAAGTTCCTTTCCCTGGGATTAAAGCAGTTCAAAAAGATTGCTCCGGATGATGTTATTTTCCTCTCAGAATCCTTTTCATTCCTGCAAAACGACGTGACGCTTACGCGTTGCCTTGTCAAATCGATCCGAATGCCCCGGTTCCCGTGGACCCGGTATACCGGTCCGACGGATAACATGTCGGAATGTACCTTCGGGGAGTTCATAAAAGCCCAGGTTCGTTATGAGCAGTATGCATCGGCTCCGGATGCCAGAGCATTGGACGAACTGGCCGCAATACTTTACCGGCCCCGAAAGTGGTTCTGGTTGATAAGCAAGCGGTTTACAGAATCCAATGATCCCAGGCAGCGGTTTATAGACAAGAGCCTGCCGGCACGCGCCGGTCGGATGAGCAGGGTAGATCATGCAACCAAGTATTCCGTATTCCTGTTCCTGTCCGGGATACAGGCATCCCTGATGGAAAAGTTCCCGAATGTTTACAGGCAGTCGGGAGGATCCGATAAAAGCGATCTGAGCGGGTGGACGTCGCTGGTGATCTCCCTGGCCGATGGAAAAACCGATGATGCAAGCCTGAACTGCATTATGAACTCCAATCTGTACAACGTATTCTTTGGATTGGAGAAAAAGTCGATCGATTATTATGAACTGAAACGAAAATTCCCGGAAAATGACTGACGTTAGCGCTTATCTCCAATATTTCCGCAACCTGGCGAACCTTCACATGAATATCAACGATTTCTACGTGATGGATATCAATGAACCGCTGAACGCCATGCGCAGTTGCATGAAGTTCCCGGCGCTGATCATGAATACCCTGGAAGGTTCTTTGGCAGCAAACAACCTGGACAACGTTATGGATAATATTCATGGAGGTTTTCTCATCATTGACCATCTCGATCATGTTGATGACTTTATCGGGGAAATGGTTATCCTGCAGAATACAAAAAAGCTTGGTATTGACGTGATTTCCCGTATGAATTATGATTTGTACAAATGTGAACCAGCCGCCATTAAGGCAATACAAGGATTCAACGTCAATTCGGTTGCTTATCAAATGGTTGATGGGATTTTCGATAATTGCTTCGGATTTATGTTCACCTATGCACTGGTTTCACCAATTGATCTTAGTTGCGATTTGAATAAATGGAAGCCGGTTATTACACCATTACCGTCGTAATAATTAAATAATCCCATGAGCAAACCGAAACTTTCACCGCAGGAGATTGCCGAAAAGTGGGCGTTTTTCACCGTTTCAATATGGCGGGAAAAACTGCATAAATACAAAATCGGAAGGTCCGGAGGTCCGCTCTATTCTTCGTTTCAGAAGAATGTCACCACTGCTCCGGATGGATCAGTAATGAAGATAAACTTCGCATTTAAGTATTACGGCAAGTTCGTGGATATGGGGGTAGGGAAGGGGACGCCGATCGGGGGTGTGAATGAAAACAGGACCTCCCGGAAACTGGAAGGCAAGATGCTGGGCAACCGTCGCCGACCGAAGAAATGGTACAGCAAAACATTCTATGCTGAGGTGGCCACCCTCAAGGAGATCATGGCGCGCGAGTGGGCGCATAAGGGCACCCTGGTGATCAGGGATGCTGTTGAAAATTTGGCAGACAATTCAATCAAGGGCGGAGCCCGGGTAAAACTCTGATTATGGCATCGAACAAAGAAACCGCGACAGCTGAAGTGCTGATGGATGGCAAGAAGGCAGCCTCCAGTATCAAGGACCTTGAGAATAATGTCAGAGCTCTTACGGGAGAATGGCGTAAGATGACCATTGGCACTGAGGAGTACATTGCCAAAGCTGCAGAGATACAGAAGATCAATACCACGCTGGTTGATCAGAAGAAAAACGTGAAGGCCGTGGCCGATGAGATGGACAAGAACAAGTCCGTGTTTGATTCAGCCATCGGGAGTATGAAGGAAAAACTGGTTGCACTCGGAGGTGCAATGGCGGCAGCTTTCGCTGTTGAGAAAATTGTAGATTATTTTAAGGAAGGTGTCAAAAAAGCAATGGAATTGCGTGATTCCGAAAAAATATTACTTGACGTGCTGGATGGGAATAAATCTACTCAAAAGGAACTCATCAACCTGGCAAAAGAAAGGGCCGGCGTGACTAAATATACCAGGTTCGAGATTGAAGAGGCTGAAAAATTTCTTGTAATCCAGGGTAGAACACCGGAACAGATTAGAAAAACTATTTCGGCAGCTATGGATCTGGCTACGGTCACTGGGAATACACTCAAGAATTCTGTTCAGGATCTTGATGGAACTATGGAAGGCAGGCTCGGGAAAAGCCTGGGGAAACTGTCGCAGGAATTTAAAAATCTTTCAAAAGATGAATTATACCATGGAGATGCCATTGATATCGTTGCCAGAAAATATAAAGGATTGGCTGAAGGTGAAATGGATACAACCAGTGGGAAGATCATCCAGATGCAAAAGAGTTGGGGGGCATTGCAAAGAACTCTAGGTGAATATCTATTAGGATCAGGAACATTTTTCAATGGAATATTATCAGGGACAAAATCTCTTTTTGATGATCTCACGAAACGCATAGCTCGTCATAATGAAGAGGTAAAGTCGTCAGTGACTAAATATGAAGAATTAGGAAGATCAGTGGGCCAATTGATTACTGAAACTACCCCTCTTCTAACCCGATATGATGAATTAAAGTCTAAAGCTAGCCTGAACAAGGATGAACAGGCGGAACTTAAAAAAATAATTGGGGATGTGACAGCAGTAATGCCTGGTGCGGCGGATGCGTTTGACAAATACGGCAACGCGATAAGTATATCTTCGGATCGTGTTCGTGATTACCTTAAGAATCAAATTATTTTATTGCAATACGAGAACAAGAAAGCCATTGAAGAAACAAAAAAATCACTTGACAAGGCAAACAACGAGTTGAAAATTCATAGTCCCCAAATGGAGGATATCACTAAAACAGGATCATACACAGTGGTTAAAGGCTCCAGAGGACTTGATATGCGAAGAGCAACACAAGAAGAGGTTGCAGAATTTAAAGCAGCAAACCAGCAAAGGATAAATGATCAGATCGCGCTTCAAATAAAATTGAAAGTTTTAAATGGGGATGCAGTTCAACAATCTATTGACAATTTTGATAAAGAAAAAACAGCCAGGGATAAAGCTGCAGAAGATGCAAAAAAAACGGCAATAACCGTTAGTAATTTCAAAAAGGCAACTGAAGAGGACCTTCGGAAATATATGGCCGCGGGAAAGGGATCTGATGTAACGGATCAGTCCAGGATTTTAGCTGAAAAAGCAGAAGAGGAATTGAAGCGTAGAGGAAAAACAGCTGAACATGAACATGAACTCCGGAAAAAATCAGAGGACGATTATAAGAAAATGATTGATTCCATGGAGAATATGGAACTTGAGAATTTTGCCAACAACTATACCAGGACGCAACAGGAGATCCGAAATGTCGAAAAGAAATACAACGACATGATTGAAATAGCGATAAAATATAAGGAAAAGGAGAAAAAACTCAGCCCGGATCAGAAGAAAGAGGTGGATGACAACATTACGAAACTCGAAATTGCCCGGGATGCACAGATAAAGCAGGTCCTCACCCAGGCCGAACAGAAGTTTGCCGACGATGTGGCCAAGATACATGAGAACCTGCGGGTGGCCAGGATGAGTATCACCGAGCGGCAGATCTATGAGGTAAACAAAAAGTACGAGGATGCCCAGGCTGAGATTCTCAGCGCCATAAAGTATGCCTATGATGAGGAGGTCATTGCCGCAAAAGGGAACGCCGAGAAAATCGCCATTGCTGAAAAGAACAAGGCTGATGCTGAATTGAAGATCAGGGCCGATGTTGAAACAATGAAGGCTGCTCAAAAAGCAGAGATTAACGATGTTCATAAGAATGCCGATATCAAGTTTAATGAAGAGCTGAAGAACCTGGAATTAAAGAGTGAGCAGGCTTTGGCAATCGGAAAGGAAAAGATTCACCTGGAGGTGAATGCCAAATACAAGAAACTTCTTGATGATAATGTGAAGGATGAGGCTAAGATCAAGAAGATCAAGGCCCAGATGGATCAGGAAGAGGCTGCCAGGGAAGTCCAGTTAAAAAAGGAGACGCAGAAAAAGCTGATCGAAGGGGCCATCACCATTGCAAAGGGTGCCGCCGATGGATTGTCATCTATTTTCAGCATGCAAAACGATGCTGAAAACCAAAGGCTGAAAGAAGATGAGGCTGCCAATACTCAGAAAAAGGATAACCTGAAAAAGCAGCTGGATGCCAAAATCATCACGCAAAAGGAGTATGACGCCCGGGTAGGGAAGATGGACCAGGATCTGGATAACAAGAAAAAGAAAATGGAGCATGACCAGGCGCAGCGTGCAAAACAATTAGCACTGTTCAATGCATTGATTAACGTTGCACAGGCTGTGGCAGCTGCTCTTACCGCGGGTCCGGGTGTTGGTATTGCATTATCCATAATTACCGCGGCGCTGGGAGCTATTCAGGTTGGATATATCTTGTCATCAAAAGTGCCCCAGGCCGACAAAGGCCGGTACAACGTGGTTGGTGCAGATGATAACCGGTCGTATTCCAATGTCCCATTTGTGGGATCACCACGCACCGGGTTGTACAGCACACCCACACTGATCAGCGAGACTGGTCCTGAATATGTCATCGATCCCAGGACAACGCGCAACCTGATGATGAACTACCCTCACGTGATCAATGCCATTGAATACGCCCGGGTACCGCAAAGAGCCATGGGGAACTACCCTGCCGGATCCGTATCATCGACAGCCGGGGCAATGAGCCAGGGATCGGCCGAGAACATGGCGCTGCTGGAGGCGCTGAACGCGTTCAACGCGAATGCACGGCAGCCACAACGCTCGTTTGTGGTTTACCAGGATATCCGCACGGCGGACGATACCATGCGCTCAATCGAATCTGACGTTTCAAAACAATAGGTATGCTGGCAATCAGAGTAAACGAAGAGTACCTGGACCTTAACCAGGATGTGGTTATCTCCATCAAGTTCATGTCTCCGTTGTTCAATACCCTGGGAGATTATTCATTTCCATTCAAACTGCCGTTTACTTCCAAAAACAAGATGATCTTGCGGTTCATTCACCGGGTGGAGAACACGAACGATAAATACCAGTTCTTTCCTGCAGACGTACTTTGGGCCGGTGTGGGAATGTTATCGGGATCCATGCGAATTAAAACAGCGGCAGATTACTATGAAGCAGTACTGTACATCGATAAGGGAAACTTCAACTTCCAAAGTTCAAAGCAAACTCTGCATGAGATGAACCTCGGTAAGATCGTGCAAACCTCCGAGACGGCGGCCATGGAGTATTATAATGATTCCCTGACCAAGGTTTATCCGGAAGTGAACGTCGCGTTTCCCCTGGTGGCCAATGATCTTTTTTATGGCACGGTGGCCACCGATGAGCAGAAAGCGTTTTACAACTTCTACTTTTCCTCCGTGCCGACAGGTCTGCGTGATGTGACAGACCATGGTGATCCCACGATCCTGGTTCCGTTTGTGTATTTGCGGTTCCTGCTGAATAAGGCCGTTTCCCTGCTTAATTATAGCCTGGATGATCAGTTCTTCGGGCAGAGCGAAGAACTTGCGAATCTATTGATATATAATTCACGGAACATTGATAATGATCAGCTCTTTGGTGGGATGTATCCGGGGACGATTTTCTATCAGCAGCATATGCCGCGGGTATCTCTCAACGCGTTTATCCATGGATTGGAGAAATATCTTAATTGCTACTTTTTTGTCGACGATATCAATAAGATAGTGACGATAAAGGGTGCACAGGATATCCTTCACTCCTCCGTAGTGATCCCTTTCACTGAGGGCGTAACCAACCTTGCAGTATTAATTGCCGATCAGATCACCGGCGCCCAGCTGGCGATGAAACCTGATGACGGCGATCCGGCATTCTCTGATCAAATACAATGGGAAACCGGTAATACTATTGAATGGACTGGAACTGTCCAGACCATGGGTGATTTGTTTATACCTCCATACTCAAATATTGTAACCGCCGGCGATGTATGGTACGTGATTGACGTCAATAAGTATTACAAGGCTTCATTGGGTTCAGGTCAGGTAATCACCTGGGCAGAGCTCACGCAGGATATCACTGCCAGCACTACATTCAATTATCGTTACATGAGCGAGCTCATTACAAAGATAGAGACTGATCTTTCTTGTCTGTATCAGTTCACTTCATGGGAATACCCATCCTGTGAAAACAAGAAGGATGATTGGAAAAAAATATCTTCCAGATTAATTTTCGTAACCATGGTTGACGGGCGAATTCGATCGGCCACATCGAACGAGAACCTATCATTGTTTTTCCACGGTCCCAAAGGGTTGTTTAAAAAATTCTTTCAGGAATGGATAAACTGGCAGTTGGACATGGCAGTTAATGTTCAATTTTCAAAACAACTGAGTTTTATTGACATCCGGGATTTGGATTTTACTGCAAAACATGAGATCCACGGCAATAATTATCTGTTATCGGAAGTGGCAGTTACGTTAACGAAAAACACAATTAAGCCATCGCTGATCAAAGCATTTTCATGCTTGTAATGTCCTTTATTTTTCGTTCATCAAATTATAATATTGCTGCATGATCACCATCGAATCAACGCCCCAGTCAGTATTTTTCTGCGGAAATCCTTCGCAGTGGAAGATTTCCACGGATAATTTCCTGTCACAAACTGGTAGAAAGTGTAGTTTTCAGTTGATTGTTACGACTGCCGACACCGCTACTGGACACCTTCTGACGTTTACCTTCGTTGACAAGGCCGTTACATTTACCACCGTGACAACCCCGGATGACTCAGGCCTGCAGGTGCAGAAGGCGGCATCATCGGGCGCATGGTCCACCTGGTGCGCCACGTTGTTTTTATGCCTGCAGAGTAACTATGATATCTCTTCCCGGTTCAAGATGACCCTGGAAGCGGCCGGGTCATCTTCACGGACGATCTTCTTTGAAGCGTTTGACAAGGGAAGTGATAACTCTGTGGTGATATCGACCAACATGGTGACTGTTTCGATCGGCTCATACCTGGCCGGACTCGATGCGCTGTTGCGTGATAACTTCTGCGTGATCGGCGGCCTGTGGGATACTGATTTCAAAGTTCTGGCCCGCGATATCAAGCCGGTTGATGAATCGGGTGAAGTTTTGTTCGACTTTTCGGAGTATCTTACAGTGCTCTCTGAATGCCTGGCAGGGCAGAAGTTTACCTATCCGTTTGACACGGACATCGTGCATACCTTCAGCAATTATGTTCTTCAGTTATATGCCGGGTTTGCCGAAAGGTATTCGGGCACCGTGCGAAGGATCCATTATGATGATCTTCGCAACGCGATCACCGGTGGCCTCAATCGTGAAACGCTGATGTACTACAATCAGCATGCACTTCACTTCTTTTCCGTGGCAGGAAACCAGAAATCATTCATGACCTGGGCACCGGTGGATAAACTCACCGGGATGACTGTCCCTGAACGATTATATTTTTATGTTGGGCCCGAACCGGCCTTTGAATATTTCGGCTTATACCTGAAAGTTTTTTTTACGGATGGTACCTATGCAGAGCAGGAGCTGACAGGATTTTCCGTGTCATCAAACCAGGTGATTGAGATTTCGGCCGGCTATGCAGACCTGGATATTTCTTCGATGATCACTGGCAGCAAGGTCGTTGCCAAATGGGATATCAACCTTTTCGCCTCAGGAATTGATAATCTTTCTGAAACCAGGACATTCACCCTGGATCAGCAGTATTATGAGAATGAACGTGTATTCCTGTTCCAGAACAGTTTCGGCCGGGCATATGACGTGATAAGGTTTACCGGAAAGGGCAGTACTGACATCAAGCTGGAGGCTTCGACCTGCGTTTCACAGTCGGATTCTGATGTAACATCGTTTAACGCGCCTACGCGCAGGTTCGACGCGAGCGAGGGACAGATGCTGAAAACGAACTCGGGATGGGTATCCAGGTCGATGAAAGATTACTTCAGGGATTTCCTGTTGTCAAAGGAAGTGTATGAGTACAAGGATAACCTTCTGTTCCCGGTGATCATCACCAACGATGCGATAAAGGAACACCTGGTCGATGATCAGTATCTATACTCTCTCGACCTCGAATATGAACGCGCTTACCGTGATTTTTTTTTTTCTAAGATCCCAGTAATCATTCTGCCTTTGGGCAGGAATTACTGTGATGCATATAGTGCAGCTTACAGTTAAACATTAGGACATGACCTCGACGGAATTAAAAGCACTAGCTCATTCAACGCTTACCGGCAGGGCATCCGGAACGCAGGTTCAGGATACGGCGCATGAGACACTGGAGATCGCCATCATTGATTACATCGATGACCACGCCGCCGGTCGTAACGCGCATGCTTCGGCCACGTCCGGCACGAATTGTGATCTGACCTGGAACAGCGTTTTTTCCAATACGAATTATTCGTTCACCGTGAATGGATTCGACGCCTCAGGAAACCCCGTCGAGATCACGCTGATCACCAAAACCGCATCAAAGATTACTGTTAAAACGTTCGTGGACGCAACCATTTACGCAATCGCAAATGCTTACTAACCCAAATCATATGAAAAAAATCATCCTGTTTTTATTGCTTCTGGCGCCTGCGCTGAGCTTTGCACAGAAGCATGTTTTTGACTCTGTTGGCTTTGTCCATGGTGGAACCCTGGGCAAGTATGAATTAGGTCCGGATTCCCTGGGCTTGAACGGCGTATGGTATTCTTCAGCCTGGCGGCGAAAGTACAACACCAAGGTTGGCCAGGTAGTACTGATCCCTACTGAGTACAACGATAAGATGTCTTACCCCGGCTGCAGGAAGCTGGCAGACGGCCTTAAACCTACTCAGGTATCCTTCCTGCTTTTCGATCCATCCAGCAACGTGATCTACAGCGACGGGGGTAATGTGGGTGTGGGCGGGGGAGGAGCAGAGCTTCATGTGAACAAGATCAGTTCTGTGGATTCGGCAACCGGAAATCCGATACCAACAGTGATTAATAATGGTATTGATGTACATGGAAACGCGGTGATTGATGGGGTTACCTCAAGCAGTGATTCAGCATTGAAGGTAAAGAGCTTTGACTGCGAACAAGGGGCTAAGATCAAGGGGAAACTTGAGGCTGGACACGTGAATGGCAATACGATCACCGTGGGTACCGGGACACTGACACTCAATACTCATACGGTAACCGTATCCGGGGATGTGACGTTGCCGCAGACGGCTGTTACCACCGTTACCGGTACGGCTCCGGTATCCTCCAGCGGTGGATCCACGCCGGCCATCTCGATGGCGGCGGCCACCGGGTCGAATGATGGATTTCTCAAATACACTGACTGGAATATATTCAATGGTAAGCAATCCGCTATCACAACAGGTTCTTCAGGTCAATATTTCAAAGGTGATCTTTCCCTGGGCACTATGAATTCAAGTGCTGTGGGACTTGGAAATGTTGAGAACACGGCATTGTCAACCTGGGCAGGATCATCCAACATCACAAATTTAGGTAAGGTTCACTCGACAAAAGAAGTGGCAGATAGTGCTATTATTGCTGGAATAAAAGCGGGTGGAAATAGTTCTACGTCCATGAATATTTATTGCACCCAAGGAAATACTTACACGATTACCCGGACAGGGAATTGTACCTATACACTAATCGGGGGAACATCAGGCCAAACGTTAACGATTCTATTCACACATGAAGCATCCAGCACTACATATACCGTGGCTTTTTCCCCACAAGTAACGTGGACTGCTGCACCCACTTTCACCAATAGTTCGGGGGCGAAGGATATTGTAGTTCTCAAACTTATTGGTTCAACGTGGTTTGGTCAGGTGGCTGGACCGTTTAACACTTTACAGTAATGAGAACAATAGCGGTTATTCTTTTAATGATCCTGACCATGATGGGGTTCTCCACGAATAAATATTGGAAACCGTTGAATGGAAATTCAAATGTTGCAGCAAACTGGGCAACAGATACTACAAGCTGGACATCTGCATCTGCTGTTCCCAGTGCATCTGATAATATTTTTTTTACAAAGGCTGCGGGGAATGTCACTTGCACTGTTGTAGCGACTATGTACTGTTTGAATTTTGATTGCCGAGGATGGGGAGGGTCAATTACTGCATCAACTGCAAAATATATTTATATATATGGGGATATTTATTTCGGTGGAACAGCAAACAGTTTTATACAAATATATCATGCAAATACAAGTGGCACAAAAAATATCCAAAGCGGTGGTATTATTTGGGGTGGGTCAATAGACAGGGTCGGTGCTGGAGGAACATCATTATTTGTCGATAATTTCAGTATTTACGACATGGCTGTAGAAGGGGGGACGTTAAATACAAATGGGAAAGTCGGCAAGGTTAATAATATTGCAATTTGGTGGGATGGAGACCCATCAGTAATTAATTTGGGCGCGTCCGACATAACTGTTAACGGTTCTAATGGCGTAGACTTTTTGACCAATGGTTCAAATTTCACGTTTATTTGCGGCACTTCAACTATCCATCTTAGCGGCAATTATACTACATGCTCGTTAAAGGGAAATGGTAAAACATTTTATAATGTATATTTTGATGCTACTATCGGGGGAGGTACAATAAGTGGTTCAAATATATTTCACGAACTAAAGTTTTCGCCATATGTTGCAAATAAGACCTTCAAGTTTACCGATGGGACTACTCAAACCATTACCACGTTCACGGCAGATGGTAGTGGAGTAGGATTAATAAATCTTACTGGCACATCAACTAACGGATGGACGTTGAGTAAATCTTCTGGAACAGTCACTGTTGACTACGTGAATCTGAGTTATTCAACAGGCTCCGGGGGGGCAACATGGGGTACAGGTTGTAATTCAATAAATAACGGAAATAATACAAATTGGGTATTTCCAAATTGTATTCAAAACAAATCATTTTTCTGGTCACCCTTTTAATTTTAAAATCATGAAAAAATCAGTCATTCTTGTCTTAATCCTCATGTTTTCAGTTGCCGTAATGGGCCAGAAAACTATCTCTAATCCTAAAGTGATCCTTGACACAACATTAACGGTTGAAGGAATATCCACCCATTTCGTATTTACGTGGGAAGATGGATATTTCCTTACTCAAGCCGTAGATTCTGCAAAAAATGATACGGTTTTTAACCACAATTATTTTTCGCTAAAGCATAGCAACGCGTTATTTATTTTGACGAAAAAGCGAATCATGGGTACTGATACCATAATTCGACGAGAATCAATACAAGTGCCTTTCACCAGCATATACACTGCTATGAATGCACTATATACTTCTGCCACCATAAAGTCACGAATACGCGCTGGGTTGGTTGAAAGTTATCACAAAAAAATATCGGAGGAGTAATTATGCAAGTATTCGGGTATACATACGAGCTGCAGCCGAATGGTTCGATTATTAAATCAGCGACCCGTTACGGGTTCCTGATCCTCGTTTTCCTGGCAGTATTTATTTGCGTTGCCAGCATCGCAATGTTCGAGTACAACTTTATCATGTTGTACAATTTCATGAAGGAAACCTGCAATCCGGATGGCACCAGGGTTATGTCTGTGGCAGAATTCCGCGCGACTATAGGTGCTTTAACATTTATTCCCATCACCGCGGTTTCCCTGATCCTCACCGTGGCCTTTACCGGGAAAACGGGGCAGAAGTACCTTGAGGGAATCAACCTATCTTCCGACACTCCGAAACAGGATCTAAATCAAAACACCTAGTTATGTCCAGAAAATCAGAACATAAGATGCCGAGGATTTATTTTACGTTTGATCGTCAGTCCTTAGCAGACGCAGCAAATCGTCAAATCCTTCTTTTAAAAGCGGGTGGCTTATCAAAAGATCGTCAAGCAACCTACGATCTAGTTTATCCCGTACTCTCAAATATTCGTTGCTCTGCTCAGGTGCAACATGATCTGCCACGAGTCCGACGTAAATTTCAAGCGCTTTTATCTGCGCTTTTATTACCACTTGTTCGAGTAAAATGTAATTTAAAATCTCATTAGTTCTTTTATCCATACTACAGTTTTTTAGGTATATATTTGCACGTCTGATAAGCATAGGTTTAAGTTTTGAATAGGGGAGGGGACTCCCCTATTTTTTTATCCCATAGTTCCCGGTCCATCAGGAACCTTGATGTTCCCTTCACCAACACCCAGCTGATTTATTTCCGATCGCACGATATCAATTCTTTCTGATAATGCTTTTAGCATGCGATATTCTGCATAGGCCGTGCGCTGAAGCTCATATTTTTTTAGCACCGACAGTATCTCATCCATGGCAGCCAGGCACCGGCGAAAGTTCTGGAAAACGAAATAATTTCCATTTTCAAAATGAGACCTGGTTACCATGATGTTGAAATACCGGTCAATATCCTGGAAGGCCTCCGTGATCCGCCGCTCGTGCGCGGAATATTCCGGGAGATTGTTCAGGTAAAACCATAGGCGCCGGTAATTGGTGAATATTTCCACCAGGATCATGTTCATCACGCTCAGGTTGAAATTCAGTTCTTCATTGAGTTTTGTCAGAAATGCCTCGGCTTTCTCAAGGTTTGAAAATCTGGCAGATACGCCGTTTCCAACGGATATACAATAGTGTTTCCGTTTTGTGTAAATACTTGATCTATCAGCGGTTAATATGCGTGTTAACGTGATTTTCTTCATTTATGATGATTTTTGAGGGTAAATATTTGATGTTTTCATTTTCGTAGGTGATTGATGGTCAAATGCATATACTTTTTTGGTTGTCTGATAATTAATATTATGTTAAATAACTAATCTAAAAATATCAGGAGACCATCCACTCCTCCGGACGAATCTCCTGATAATTCGTACCCTATTTCTTCTGCAGGGCGTTGATCTTTTCCTGGATGGTTTTCTTCTTGTCCACCAAGCCCAGCCTCGTGTAAATCTGGCGTAAGGCATTCAGCGTATTCATATCAGTTGGCTGAAGTTCCAGCGCTTTTTCAAAACTTGGCATTGCTTTTTCCAGGTAACCATCCGCTTCCTTTTTCCTTTTCGTAAACTCAGCGACCGCATCCGGCGGCAGGTTATTGGCCTTGACAAGGATATCTGAGGCTTTGTTCAGATTTAAAGCGCCAAGGTTAAATGCGGCGTCAACATAGTCAGGCTTGATCTGAAGGGCCCTCGTATAGGATTTCGCTGCCATGGTAAAGGCTTCATCCTTCTGTGCGGCCGATTTCAGGGTATCATTCGCAATGTTGTCATAAAGCGTTCCAAGTGCAAACGGTATTGAATAATTGACAGTATCGTTCTTCATGGCAATGTTCAGGTTGCTCATGGCCTTGTCGATGATGTTGTAGGTCAGATAAATATTGATCTCACTGTTAAACAACGCCCGGTTGTTCGGGAATTCCTTTAGCCCCATCCTGATATACCTGAAGGCATTTGCAGAGTCTTTTTGTTTCAGGTAAATGTCTGATAGATCGCTGTATACACTGGGTGACCTGTAGTTGCTCTTGATCAAACGTTGCAGGAAAATCTTCTGGGCATCCTTCTCATTGGCTGAAGCTGCACAAATGGCACCGTTCATCAGACTCAGCGTATCGGTAATACCCACCGCTTCCATGACATCCGCTGAATAGCCGAAACTCAACATGGCTTCCTTGAAATTCTTCTTGTTGTATTTTGACACGGCAGAATCAAAGAAAACCAGGTGCTGCTTGGATATGCGGAAGAAAATGTCGCCATAAAATTCTTTTTTCGCCATTTCCTTCTTTGGATCAAATTCGAGACATTTTTTGTACGAATCAAGCGCCTTTGGTAAAGGATTTGCATCGAGACTCTTGTACTTCTCATCCTTTGTATTTGCAATTTCCATATAAATGTTTCCCCTCAGGAACCATGTTTTGCAGTCCTGGGCTGTGCCCGGATCCACAATACATTGGTTGATGGCTTCCAGTGCTTTATCTAACTTTCCATCCTTTAGATAATTAGAAGCAGTTTGACGAACACTTTTTTGTCCGATAGCTAGCGTTACGGAAGTTACCAGTAACAGAAATAAGGCGATTTTTTTCATCGGTTTGGTGGTTAGAATGATATTTTTTCGTTGATTTTCAGCCGGCAAAGATAAAAAATACCAACTGATTTTATGTTACTTACAGGCAATTAATTTTCAGAATCCGTGTCATCTGTTTTATTATTCACAATAGGCCCATCCGAATTTTCATTTTCATTGTCCACCGGATTTTCCATGTTCTCATTTAAAGGATCTTCCAGATTTTCCCCTGCTTCCTCCACATCAACCTTGGCAACCGCTGCGATGGAATCTCCCTCGTCGATTTTGATCAGCCTCACGCCCTGCGTGGCCCTGCCCATGACGCGGAGGTTGGCAACCGCCATCCGGATGATGACACCGGAACGGTTGATGATCATAAGGTCATCAGAATCTGTTACATCCTTAACGGCAATCACGGCTCCTGTTTTCTCGGTGATATTCAGGGTTTTTACCCCTTTACCTCCCCTGTTGGTGATGCGGTAGTCGTCCAGGTCGGAACGTTTGCCGTATCCTTTTTCAGAAACAACAAGGACTTCCCGCCTGGTATCGGTTGGGATGCAAATCATCCCCACCACTTCATCATCGGCGTTCGGGATGGAAATTCCGCGCACGCCGGCAGCATTCCTGCCCATGGGGCGGACAGTTTTTTCGTTGAACCGGATGGCCCTCCCCGACCTTAAAGCCATCACGACTTCGTCGGTTCCCTGGGTCAGCCTGGCTTCAAGCAACTGGTCGCCTTCGTTGATGGTGATGGCGTTGATCCCGTTCATCCTGGGACGGGAGTATGCTTCAAGCGAGGTCTTTTTGATGGTGCCCTTCCTGGTGGCCAGGATAATGAAATTGGATGCAGTATATTCTTCATCCTTCAGATCCTTTACATTGATGAAAGCCCTCACCTTGTCGTCGGGTTCAATGTTTACAAGGTTCTGGATCGCCCTGCCTTTCGAAGTTTTGGCTCCTTCAGGGATTTCGTACACCCTGAGCCAGAAACACTTGCCCTTCTCGGTAAAGAAAAGCAGGTAATTGTGGTTGGTGGCGACGAACAAATGTTCGAGGAAATCCTCATCACGGATATCCGATCCTTTTACACCACGTCCTCCCCTGTTCTGCACCCGGTATTCGGTCAATGCGGTGCGTTTGATATATCCCATGTGGGAAATGGTAATAACCACGTTCTCATCCGCGATGGTATCTTCGATCCTGAAATCAGAAGCAGCGTATACGATTGTTGATTTACGCTCGTCGCCGTATTTTTCCCTGACCTCTCTCAGTTCATCCTTGATGATGTTCATCCTGAGCGTTTCATCGGCCAGGATACTCCTGAGGAAATCAATGAGTTTCATCAGTTCGGCGTATTCATCCCTGATCTTGTCGCGTTCAAGGCCGGTGAGGCGCTGCAAACGCATCTCGAGAATGGCTTTTGCCTGAATTTCGCTCAGGCCAAAGCTTGTCATCAGCCCGGTACGGGCTTCATCCGGTGTTTGTGAAGCGCGGATCAGGGAGATCACGGCATCGAGGTTGTCAAGCGCAATGAGCAATCCTTCAAGGATATGAGCCCGTTTCAACGCTTCCGACAGTTCATATTTTGTACGGCGGATCACCACCTCATGGCGGTGTTCCACGTAATGCACGATCATGTCTTTCAGGGTCAGCATCATCGGCCGTCCTTTGACGAGTGCGATGTTGTTGACATTGAAGGAGGTTTGCAGGGCGGTCATCTGGTAGAGCTTGTTCATGACCACGTTGGTGATCGCATCGCGCTTGAGTTCATACACGATGCGTACGCCATTGCGGTCTGATTCATCGCGGATATCAGAGATGCCTTCCAGTTTTTTGTCGTTGACCAGGTCGGCGGTTTTCTTGATCATCTCCGCCTTGTTCACCTGGTAGGGAACAGAGTTGACAATGATCATGTCCCTGCCGTGCTTGTCCTGTTCAATCATGGTTTCCCCGCGCATGACGATCCGGCCCCTGCCTGTCTCAAAGGCATCCTTCACGCCGTCGTACCCATAAATGGTGCCGCCTGTAGGAAAGTCAGGTGCTTTGATGAACTCCATCAGTTCGGCAATGGTAATATTCCGGTTATCGATGTAGGCGATGATGCCGTCGACTACTTCACGGAGGTTATGGGGTGCCATGTTTGTAGCCATGCCTACCGCAATGCCGGATGCACCGTTAATAAGGAGATTCGGGATCCGCGAAGGCATTACCGTTGGCTCCTTCAGGGTATCATCAAAATTCAACTGAAAATCAACCGTATCTTTTTCAATATCAGCCACCATTTCCTCAGCGATCTTTTGAAGGCGTGCTTCGGTATACCGCATGGCGGCCGGGTTGTCGCCATCCATGGAACCAAAGTTGCCCTGGCCGTCAACAAGCGGGTAACGCAAGCTCCATTCCTGGGCCATGCGCACCATGGCGTCATATACGGAGGTATCTCCGTGAGGATGATATTTACCAAGCACCTCCCCTACGATTCTGGCCGACTTTTTATAGGCCCTGTTTGCCAGAACACCCAGTTCATACATGCCAAAAAGTACGCGCCTGTGAACAGGTTTTAGCCCATCCCGAACATCAGGAAGTGCTCTTTGCACAATCACCGACATTGAATAATCAATGTAGGCGGTCTTCATCTGGTTTTCAATATTAACCTGAACGATCTTTTCTCCCGATTCCATTTCTTCTCGCACCATTAGTTATTTGTTTAATTTTCAGGCAGATAATATTTGCCTTATGCAGCTACGAAGGTAGCAAAAATCATTGTGAAAACCATGGGGCACGGCTTATTTATTTAAGACTATTACTAACAGGAAACTGTTAATAAATAAAGGGTCTCAGGCAATAATTGTGTAATTTCGATCGTACTTTTGAAGGGCTTGACAAATTTGCCGGTAAAAAGAATGGTTCGATTTTTGTCAGGTGATTTTAATTAATGTTAATGTATATAAAATGGAAGCAAAATTTTCACAACGTGTCAAAGACGTTTTGATATACAGCCGCGAGGAAGCCCAGCGTTTGGGGAATGATTACATAGGCCTGGAACACCTGTTGCTGGGTATCATCCGCGAAGGTGACGGTTTGGCAATCCGCATCATGCGGAACCTGGGCGTTGACCTGGCGGAGGTCAAGAAAAAAGTCGAACTTGCCGTGGCAAGCCACAAGGAAAAACCTGCCGGCGGAGATAACCTGCCTCTGATAAAGCAGGCCGAACGTGCGCTGAAGATCACCTACCTCGAAGCAAAACTTTTCAACAGCGAGATGATCGGCACTGAACACCTGCTATTGGCCATCCTTAAGGACGAAAATAACCTCGTAACGAAGACCTTTGTCATGTACGCCGTAAACTATGAAACGGTGAAAGACGAGCTGAAGGCCATTCTGACCAACGGGAATGAGGAACGCCGTTTTGATCCGCAGGATATCCTTCCCAAGGACGACGACGACGAGGATCCTGATGAAGGCGGAAAAAGTTTCAGCGGAGCCCCCAAAAAAGCGCAGGACTCAAAATCAAAAACCCCTGTCCTGGATAATTTTGGCCGCGACATCACCAAAGCCGCAGAAGAAGGACGCCTCGATCCCATCGTAGGCCGCGACAAGGAGTTGCAGCGAATCGCCCAGATTTTGAGCCGACGCAAGAAAAACAACCCGATCCTGATCGGCGAACCCGGTGTTGGCAAGTCGGCCATTGCTGAAGGACTCGCCCTGCGCATCGTACAGCGGAAGGTTTCCCGCGCCCTGTTCAATAAACGCCTTGTATCGCTCGACCTTGCTTCGCTGGTTGCCGGCACCAAATACCGCGGTCAGTTCGAAGAGCGCATGAAGGCCGTGCTGAATGAACTGGAGAAAAATCCGAACATCATCGTGTTCATTGATGAGATCCATACTATTGTCGGCGCCGGTAATGCGTCCGGATCGCTCGATGCTTCCAATATGTTCAAACCGGCCCTGGCACGCGGTGATATCCAGTGCATCGGAGCCACCACCCTCGATGAATACCGCCAGTACATTGAAAAGGACGGCGCCCTGGAACGAAGGTTCCAGAAAGTCCTGGTCGACCCGACCTCCCCGGAGGAAACCGTGGAGATCCTGAACAACATCAAGGAAAAGTATGAAGACCACCACCTGGTAAAATATACCGACGAGGCGATCAAAGCGTGCGTCATGCTGACAAACCGCTATATTACCGACCGCTACCTTCCCGACAAGGCCATCGACGCGCTCGATGAAGCAGGCGCCCGCGTACATATCTCCAACATCAATGTTCCTGAGGAAATTGTGACCGTTGAAAACCAAATCGAGGAGACCAGGAAACGTAAAATGTCGGCCATCAACAGCCAGAAATTTGAAGAAGCTGCTGATCTGCGGGATACTGAACGAAAACTTCAGGAAACCCTGGAGAAGGAGAAAAAGAAGTGGGAAGAGAATGCAAAACTGAACCGCCAGACCGTTGAAGAAGAGAATGTGGCCGAGGTGGTTGCCATGATGACCGGAATTCCGGTTCAGCGGATCGCCAAAAATGAAAGCGACAGGCTGATTCACATGGAGGAAGAACTGGAACATTCCGTTATTGGCCAGAATGAGGCTATCAGGAAAGTGGTCAAGGCCATTCGCCGCAATCGCGCCGGGCTGAAAGACCCGAACAAGCCGATCGGCACCTTTATCTTCCTCGGACCTACCGGGGTAGGGAAAACCCACCTTGCCAAGGTATTATCCAAATACTTGTTTGATACGGAAGATGCCCTTGTCAGAATCGACATGAGCGAGTATATGGAAAAATTTGCAGTTTCCCGCCTCATCGGGGCGCCTCCGGGATATGTCGGGTATGAAGAAGGTGGTCAGCTAACTGAAAAAATACGCCGCCGCCCCTACTCCATCGTGCTGCTCGATGAAATTGAAAAAGCTCACCCCGACGTGTTTCACTTGCTGCTCCAGGTATTGGACGACGGGATGCTTACCGATAGTTTTGGCCGCAGGGTGGATTTTAAGAACACCATTGTGATCATGACCTCCAATATTGGTTCACGCCAACTTAAAGATTTTGGACAGGGAGTTGGGTTTGCCACTTCCGCCAAACAGGCAGCGAGCAGCGAATACGCCAGAGGAGTCATCGAAAATGCCCTGAAAAAGGCCTTTGCCCCTGAATTTATCAACAGGATCGACGACATCGTTATTTTTGATTCCCTTGAACGGGAAGATATTCACAAGATCATTGACATTGAGCTCCAGCATCTCTATAAAAGGACAAAAGACCTTGGTTACCAGATCGTCATTACCACTGCAGCCAAGGATTATATCGCGGAGAAAGGCTGGGATGCCCAGTTTGGCGCCAGGCCGCTGAAACGCGCAATCCAAAAATATGTTGAGGATACACTGGCCGAAGAGATCATTAAAACCAAATTATCCGACCAGGACATTATCACGGTTGATTATGATGCCGCGAAAGATGAAGTGGTTGTGAATGTAACCGTGGCTGAAAAATCAGAACCGGTCTAATAGTTCATCATGCCCTTGTGAAACCTGGTTGTTCCCGACCAGGTTTTCACCTGAGGCAAGCCTTCCCAGGAGTTCATTGGTTTGCTGATCGCCGCAATAAAGGTACTTTATTGAAATGGCGAAGCCGTTATGTTCATAATTCAACTGGTTCCCCTGTGCATCCATGATATAGAAAACATCATTGGCGACAGGGATATTCTTCAGGTATTTCTTTGAGAGTGTAGTGATAAGATTTTCCGGCTTAACATTATGCAGATCAGCGAACATGAACTCACCCATCACGAATTTGCCGGATACCAGGAAGTAAAAGGATTTTATTTTCAAACCCTGCAGGGTTTCGTTGTACCCGGCTACAATAAACCTGGTGTCACCGAAGATGCCAACCTTCATGCAATCTGGCTTCCCCTTTATTTTAAAAAGGCTTTTGGTGGTGGTCATAAAAGGAACATCGCCATAGTCGATGGGTGTTTCAGTGCTGAAATCCACCGAATTCTTGATCCTTCTGAAAAACACCAGTAGATGCTGGGAAATCTCATCCTTAATACACCCGTTGATCGGGCTCCTTAGGTTATTGTCCTTGAAAAAACAGAGAAATTCGAAGCTGTATTGGCCGTGAACAAGCAGGATATACCACAAGCGAAACAATTGAACAACCCTTCTTCTTAAAAAAACGAACAATAGTACGACCAGAAAAAAGGATACAAGCGCCAGGAGCAGGTAGAGCATGCTCAGGTCGATCGGCGAATTTTCCTTTGCATTCCTCGATAGCAGGATTGCAGCAATATTTAAGTTAAGGGTTGTCAATTTGTTGGGATTCGTGCGAAGTTACTAAAATATTAGAATTTATAATCGTTGTCTTCGATCAGTTTATCAGCAACTGCCCTCCGCGTCTCCTTCACATTTACGCCGTCAACATCGGTGAGCATCGCCACGGCTGCCTTGTACCTGGCGATCCCGGCTGCATCAATGAATGAGTTCAACGCATCCATTGCAGGTTTCCTGATCTTATCGGCAGCGTCGTAAACAAAAACGTCCAACATCTTCCGGTACAGGTCGGAAGGATTCGCACCAATCATTTCCATTTTCTGGATTCTGAGCGTCATCGCTTCAGCGATATATGATTCCATAATCATGTCGGCGATGTTGTTCAGTACTTCCTGTTCCATGATCAGTTTCTTGTCGAAATGTTTCGAGGCTCCCTGGATAATAATCAGGATCAGGTTTTTAAAGTTCTTGATGTTCCTGAGTTTCTCTTCAAAATAGGTTTCACCGGGCTTTTTGCCATCGGTTGTACTATCAAGGCCGGCAACCAGTGCGTCGGCTTTGCCAAACAGGTCGAAATCGCCTTTCATGGCTCTCTTCATCGCCGTGTCTACCACCAGCAACCTGTTTATCTCGTTTGTGCCTTCGAAAATCCGGTTAATCCTTGAATCGCGGTATCCTCTTTCAACTGCCATTTCTGCTGAGTAGCCCATACCGCCGTGAATCTGAACGGCTTCATCAATAACAAAATCAAGCACTTCGGAACCATAAACTTTGAGGATGGCTGCCTCAACGGCGTAATGGCTGATCCCTTCAACCGATGCTTTCCCCTTATCCATCCCGGTTGCCTTGTGTTGTTCGATCAGGCCGTCGATATCCTTGCATAAGCGGTAAATGGCGCACTCCAAAGCGAAAGTTTTGATCACCTGCTCGGCAAGTTTGTGCTTGATGGCGCCGAAGGTTGAGATCAAAACGCCAAACTGCTTGCGCTCATTCGCATATTTTACCGAATCGCGGATAGCCTTTTTGGATGCTCCTAAAACATTGGCCCCAAGCTTAATGCGTCCCATGTGCAGGATGCTCAGTGCAATTCTGAACCCTTCGCCGCGGCTTCCCAGCAGGTTTTCAACAGGAACCTTTACATCATTATAGAAGATCTGTGCGGTCGACGAGCCTGTGATCCCCATTTTATGTTCATCCGGGTTGACCACTACGCCAGGGAAACTGCGTTCAACAATGAACGCGCTCAATACCCTGTCTTTGTCGATCTTGGCAAACACGACCTGGGTATCGGCAAACCCGGCGTTGGTGATCCACATTTTCTGGCCATTCAGGATATAGTGCTTGCCGTCTTCAGAAAGTGTGGCGCTGGTTTTTCCCGAATTTGCATCGCTGCCGGCCCCCGGTTCAGTTAAACAGTAGGCGCCAATCAGTTCGCCTGTGGCCAGGCGGGTAACATAACGCTGCCGCTGGTCTTCGTTGCCATAATACATGATGGGCAGCGTGCCGATGCCGGTATGGGCCATGAAGGCAACAGAAAAGGAGTGGCCTGCTCCGATGGTTTCGGCGGCCAGCATCTGGGTGACAAATGATTGCCCGAATCCACCGTATTCCTCGGGAATGGAGATGCCCATCAATCCAAGTTCCCCGGCTTTCTTCAGGGTGCTTTGCATCAGGACGATGTCGGGAGAATCGATCTGGTTGATGTTCGGATAAAGTTCAGTATCCAGGAAATCCTGTATCGTCTGCGATATCATTTTCTGTTCTTCGTCGAACTCTTCAGGAATAAAAATGTCCTTGGCTTCAATTTCATCAACGAGGAACTCACCGCTTTTAAGTACTTTCTTGTTCTCCATTTCCATTGTTTTAAAATTTCTAAAGATTTAACGATTTGACAATCAGTTCGGCAATATCAAAATTTTTAATTTCATCTTCCTTGTTCTTCGATTTAATCCCGTCGGTGATCATGGTCATGCAAAACGGGCAGGCCGTGGCAATAATCCCGGCTTCAGTTCGTAGCGCCTCTTCGGTACGTTCAATGTAGACCTCCTTGTCTCCCTTTTCGGCCTCCTTGAACATTTGGGTGCCCCCTCCCCCGCAACAGAAGGCGAAGCTTTTATTTCTTTCCATCTCCACCAGGTTTCCGGTCAGTTTTTTCAGGATGGAACGCGGTTCAAAATAGATATCGTTGGCACGACCAAGATAGCACGGATCGTGGTAGGTGATGCAGACATCGGACAACGCGCGTGCATCAAGCTGCAGTTTTCCTTCGGTAATGCATTGATCCAGGAACTGCAGGTAGTTGATCGTTTCAAAATCCGCCCCGAGATCCGGGTATTCATTTTTGAAAATGTTAAAGCAGTGAGGGCAGATGGTGATTATTTTCTTTATTCCGTAAGATTGAAACAGGGAAATATTCTGCAGGGCCTGCATCTGGTATAGCATCTCGTTACCGGCACGCCGTGCAGGATCGCCCGTGCACGATTCCTCCCTGCCAAGCACCGCATAGCTGGTCCCGAGGAATGCCAGGATTTTCACGAAGGCCTGGGAGACTTTCTGGTACCGGTCATCAAATGCCCCGGCGCAACCAACCCAGAAGAGGTACTCGGGATGTTCACCCCGGGCGTGCAGGTTGGCCATGACAGGAACTTCAACTTTAATTACGTTCATAGAACTGGTAGCAATTTAGTTTGTCCGGATCGAAATATCCCTGGCCCACAACATACGGTCATCCGCCGAAAAATGCCAGGCGGCGCCATTGTTTTCAATGTTGCCGAATATCCATTTTATGCCGCTGGGGGCCGATGCCTCTTCCATGACCAGGTACCTTCTCATATCTATGATAATGGATGGATGGTTGATGTTGATCGGGCACTCTCTGGCACACGCATTGCAGGTGGTGCATGCCCACAACTCTTCTTCTGAAATGTAATCCCTCAATAAACTCTTTTTGTCGGACCAGGTTAATCCGTTCTTCACCAGCCCCGGTCCCTTTTCCTTCATCCTGGCTCTTACATCCATGATGATTTTCCTTGGGGAAAGGCGTTTTCCGGTCAGGTTGGCCGGGCAAACGGAGGTACAGCGGCCGCATTCGGTGCAGGCAAGCGAATCAAGGTAGTTCTTCCATGAGATGTCTTCAACATCCATGATGCCAAAACGTTCAACCGCGGCATCTGCAGGCGGTATAATGGTTACGGCATCGGGATAGAGCATCATCTTGACTTCCAGGGTAATGTTATCCATATTTTGCAGCTTTCCCAATGCGTCAAGACGCGAAAGGAAAACATTGGGAATCGACATGAACACGTGAAAGTGCTTGGAATAGGGAAGCACATTGGCAAACACGAAGATCATCAGGATATGCACCCACCAGCAGGCTTCATACATCACACTGACGCCCCCGGCAGGGATCCCCGACAAAATTCCGGCAAACAGGGTGCTCACCGGGTAGACCCCGGCAACAGTCCCGGCGGAGGCTGCGTGGGATTCCAGGTAGGCCATGTTCATGCCAAGCAGCGAGATCATCAGGATCAGGATCATGCTGAGGGCGATGTTGGCGTCCATGTGAGAGACGGACTTCATTTCAATGCCTTCAAATCTCCTGATATGAAAAAACAGCCGGCGTGCCAGGAAAATCACGATGCAGATGGCGACTACCAGCCCGAAGATATCCCCGGAGGCAATGATCAGGCTATAAACCGGTCCGAGAAATTTCAAAACCCGTTCGGTCCCGAAAAGGCCGTCGATGATCATTTCGACACTGCCGACGGCGATTACGCAAAAACCCCAGAAAACAAGTGCATGTAGTAAACCAGTGAAAGGCCGGCGAAATATTTTAGTCTGACCCAGGGCCACTTCAAGGGTGATCTGGAAGCGTTTGCCAAAATCCCTGACAGGAAAAGCAGGCCTGGTAAGTTTGAAAAAACGAATGATGCGGTTAATTGTGAACGAGAAAATACCAAGTGTTGCAATGAGCGTGATCGCAAAAACTATCTGTTTCACCATGGTTAACCTATTTCCCCTTTATTTCCCTGACGGCTTCAACCAATTTCGGCAGAACTTTGCTGGCATCCCCGATGATACCGTACTGGGCGGCGGAAAAAATGGGCGCGTCCTTGTCCGTATTGATCGCAACAATGTATTTGGAGGAACTTACCCCGGCCAGGTGCTGGGTGGCGCCCGAAATGCCGATGGCAAAATAGAGGTTTGGCGCAATGATCTTCCCGGTTTGGCCGGTATGTTCTTCGTGGGGCCTCCAGCCTTCGTCGGAAACAGGCCGGGAACAGGCAGTAGCTGCACCAAGCAGTTCGGCAAATTCGAGGATCGGGCCCCAATTATCCGGAGATTTCATCCCGCGGCCGCCTGAAATTACGACATCCGCATCGGTCAGCAGAATCTTGCCATCCTGTTTCTGCACCTCGTTGACTTTTGTCTTTACGCCGGCGCTGTTCCAGTCGACCTGAACCTGTGAAATTACCGCATTGCGATCATTTTCAATAAGTTCAAATGAGTTCTGGGCAAGGGTCAGAACCTTGATGTCGGTCTTGATTATGAAATTGGCGTAGGCGTTACCTGAAAAAACCTTCTTATAAATAACGAAAGGGCTGATAGTTGCAGGAAGTTTGCTGACGCCCGCTCCCAGTCCGGCCTTCAGTTTAACGGACAGTCGCGGGGCAATAGCCTTTCCTGTATTGTTGTTGGAAAGTACCACAACGCCTGCGTTTTCCTGCAGTGCAAAACCGGCGATAACCGAGGTGAAATTCTGGCTGTCAAAACTGGTAATGCCCGGGTTAACTGCCTGGATGATCCGGCCGGCGCCATATTTTCCCAACCTGACCAGTTCACTGCTTTCAACATTCCCGATGGTTAGTGCAATTGCTTCTGTGGCATACATCTCTGCCAGTTTGGCTCCATAGGAAACAAGTTCAAAACTAAGTTTCTTGAATTTTCCGTCCCAATTCTCTACAAAAATTAATACTGACATAGGGTGGTTTTTGTGTTATCAGGTGAATTAAATTATTTTTGCTTCATTCTGCAGCAATTCAATCAGCTGCTTTGGGTTTTCAGGATCAACGAATTTGCACGCGGCGCGGGGTTTCGGCATTTCAAACGCAACAAGTTCGGTCAGTGCATCGACTTCAACAGGTTCAACCACTTTCAGCGGTTTTGTACGGGCCATCATGATCCCGCGCATGGCTGCAATGCGCGGTTCGCGCGCGATGCCTTTCTGAACAACTGCCACGAGCGGAGTTTCTGCCGAAATGATCTCCTTGCCCCCGTCAATTTCACGGATTACCACCACTTGCCCGTTTTCAAGTTTCACCCCTGAAACGGAAGATACGGAAGGATATCCGAGGAATTCCGCCAGCATCCCCCCTACCGTCGAACCATTGTAATCGCTTGATTCAATACCGCAAAGGATCAGGTCGTAAGCATCGCCTTTTATAGCATTCGCGAGCTGGGCCGCCACATAGTAAGCATCCTTCGGATCTGCATTCACCCTCACTGCATCATCAGCCCCGATGGCAAGCGCTTTTCTGATCGTAGGTTCGGTGGCAGCCGGACCGACATGGATAACGCTAACCGAGGTAACGCCGTTGGCTGCGTCGTCTTTCAGTTCGAGGGCCCTGGTAAGGGACAATTCATCCCATGGGTTTATAACCCATTGTATTCCAGTTGAATCTAATTTTTTAAAATCGTCAATGAACTTGACCTTGGTGGTCGTATCAGGGACATGGCTGATGCAAACTAATATCTTCATTGAAAATAGCTTTAAATAAAACAGGATTTAGGGGGCAAAGATAAAAAAATCAGGATAAAGACCGGCTATAAATTATCGGTATCTTCCAGACATTTATTGTACTGTGTCATTGCTTTAAGGCTCATGGCCATGCTTGAAAAACCGCCATCATGATAGATGTTCTGCATGGTAACTTTTTTCGACAGATCGGAAAAAAGAACGATCGAAAAATCGGCGCATTCATCGGCTGTGGCATTCCCCAGCGGCGACATCCTTTCCGTAAAATCGAGCAGTCCGTCAATGCCCTTGATGCCGCTGCCAGCAGTAGTGCGGGTCGGCGATTGTGATATCGTGTTGACCCGGATGTGTTTTTCCCTGCCGTAGATATACCCGAAACTGCGGGCGATCGACTCAAGCACTGCTTTGGCATCCGCCATGTCGTTATAGCCTACCAGGGTGCGCTGGGCTGCAATATAGGAAAGGGCCAGCACGGAACCCCATTCGCTGATGGCATCCATTTTTTTGGCAACCTGCAGCATCTTGTGAAATGAAAGTGCCGAAATGTCGATTGTTTTCTGAAAATAATCATAATCGAGGTCATCATATTCGCGTTGCTTGCGAACATTCATCGACATGCCGATCGAATGCAGGACAAAATCAACTTTACCTCCCATGATCTCCATCGACCTGGAAAATACATTTTCAAGGTCTTTGACGCTGGTGGCATCGGCCGGGATGACCGTGGCGTTGCATTGCTGCGCCAGTTCGTTGATTTCACCAAAACGCAGGGCAACCGGCGTGTTTGAAAGGGTAAATACAGCCCCTTCCTCATGTGCCCTTGCCGCTATTTTCCAGGCGATCGATTTGTTGTCGAGCGCACCGAAGATGATTCCTTTTTTTCCTTGTAATAAATTATATGACATTTTTCTGTGTTCGTTGGTTAGTAATGATTTGATCAAGGTTTTCAATTGCCCAGCAATTCATTGGCATTTTTCACAGCCGAATCGGTTACGACGTCATTGCTAAGCATTTTTGCAATTTCCACAACACGCTCTTTATCTGATAATTGTTTAATATAAGTGGTGGTTGTTTCTTTGTGTTCCGTTTTATAGACCCAGTAGTGATGGTCACCCTTCCCGGCAATCTGGGGCAAATGCGTGATGGCAATGACCTGCAGTTTGCCGCCCATTTGTTTCAGGATTGACCCAACTTTCCCAGCCACTTCTCCTGATACGCCGTTATCGATCTCATCGAATACAATAGTTGGCAGCAGGTTTTTCTGGCTGATCAGCGATTTGATGCCCAGCATAAGCCGCGATAATTCGCCGCCCGAGGCTGTATGCGAGAGTTCCCTGATTTCAACGCCCTTATTGGCACTGAATAAAAATCTGACCTTGTCGATGCCGTCGCGGGTCAGCGTATCCGCGTTGAGGCACTCAATTTTGAATTGCGCCATGGCAATGCCTACCTGCGAAAGCAGCGTGATAATTTCCTGTTCGAATTTAGGGAACGCCTTTAGCCGTTTGGCAGAGATATCCCTGGCCTTTCCCAGGAGCGACGCCTCCAGTTTTGATATCTCCAGGGTCAGCCGGCTTGCCTGGTTTTCAAGATCCACCACATTAACCACCTTTTTTTCAATGGTTTGTTTGAAATCCATCAGGTCTTCAATCGTTGAAACCTGGTGTTTCTTCAGGAGTCTGTTCAGGTGGTCAAGGCGCTGGGTCAGGGATTCAAGGGTTGCCGGATCTACATAAATCTGCTCCTCGAGGATGGATATATCTTTAGCTAAATCTTTAATATCAATATAGTTAATGTTTAAACGCTCAACTATAGCTTTAAGTTCGGTTTTGAATTTTGCTACGGTTGTCATGGCGTGAATTGCCTCAGATAACTGGGTAAGGATGTTGCCTTCATTGCCAGAGATCAGTTGGGAAGTGTGGAACAGGTTATTCTTGATTTCACCGGCATGTGTGAGCAGTTCAAGTTGTTCCTCCAGTTCGCCGAATTCGCCTGCTTTTAGGTTTGCCCTGTTCAGTTCATCCAGCAGGAACTGGTTATAATCTCTTGCTCCGGCAGCCCTGGCTTCCTGCTCCTGTACCTCTGTCAACTGTCTTTTTAATTCGGTCAGGTGGAGATAGCCGGCCTTATAAACAGATACCTCAGCCTGGATCCTGGCATAGCTGTCGATCACGGCCAGCTGGAAATTGGAATCGTTCAGGGTGATGATCGAGTTCTGCGAATGAATGTTCACCAACCTGTCGCCAAGGTCCTTTAGCAAGGCAAGGTTTACCGGGGTATCATTGATAAAGGCACGGGATTTTCCTCCCTGATTGATCTCCCTTCGCAGGATGACTGAATCGTCATAATCCAGCTCATTTCTGCTGAACAAATCTTCCAGGTTATAACCCCGGATGAAGAAGCAACCTTCGACCACGCACTTTTGCGATTTATCCAGTAAAATACCTGAATCTGCCCTTTGGCCAAGGATAAGCCCCAGGGCCCCCAACAGGATCGATTTCCCGGCGCCGGTTTCACCGGTAATCACTGAAAACCCAGGGGAGAAGTCAATCTCCAGTTCATGGATCAGGATATAATTTTTTATGGATAGTTTAATCAGCATCGGCAACCTGGTAAATGAAATGTGGGATAACCGGCGTTGTTTTATTTGGCATCGAGGATGGCCTGGTACTTTGAGCCGCTGCCAGGGTCGATGTCTTTCATGATATTGACAACATTTGTTTTTTCCATGGGGGCAACCCTGGTATCGCTGTAAATGTTGACAATTTCGTCACGTTTGGCTTCAAAAATGAGCTGTAAGGCATAGAGATCCGGCTTTGAATTGTAAAGGGACTGCAGCAATTCAATTGATTCGGTAATGCTGGTTCGGCCCTGGTCCACTTTTTCATACATCTGGTCCAGCCCGAGACGGTGATAACGGTATGCAAAATCGCGTAATGACGAATTTGCAGAGTTCATATAATTGTTAACCAGCCAATAACGGTTTTTATCACTTTCAAATGCTTTCCAGCCAATTTCAGAAGTATTTTGAGCAGAGGTCACGACCTCCTGTGCCTTTTCAAAAAACTGGCTTCCCCCGGAAGGTGCAAAGGAATCAAAGTAGAACCCCAGGATGGTATAGGAATAGTAGGCCAGCAACGAGGTAAGGTTGGAAGTAAAAGAGCCGTCGGAGTAATCAAGCGGTTGAAATTCAACATATTTGAACTGAATGTTTTTATCGATTGAATTTAACAGAACGGTATTGTACGCCGTGTTGAGCACCGGCCGTCTGATCACGATGTTCATGGTTCCGCGGTATTCTTCAGTTCCAATCCGTTCGTTGATGGTGATCATGATGGTACATTCGATGCGTTCGGACTGCTGTATATTGAAATTTGACCATTTCCGGTTGTTCATGAACTCATGAATGGCGTTTTGCATGGTTTCATAAACCTTGCGCTCGGTTCCTTCGACTTTGGGCGTACTTATCGAGACCATGCAGTTAAGCTCCTGTGCATGAAGTCCTGCCAGGGTAACGCAACATAAGAATGTTAATATCAAGGTTTTAATTCTTCCCATGGCTATAAAGTTCTATGTTTACCGATAATATCAAGAATATCCGCGGCTACCTCCTGTTTGGTTTTAAGGTTTCCGGAATCTATGGCGCCGGAGGCGTCAATAACAGTGACTTTATTGGTGCTGTGACCGAAGCCGGCCCCGGGTTCCTGCAACGAATTCAGTACAATGTAATCGAGATTTTTTCTTTTTAATTTCTGTTTTGCATTTTCAAGTTCATGGTCGGTTTCCAACGCAAACCCAACCAGGATCTGTTCCTTGCGCTTGGTACTTCCCAGTTCCAGGAGGATGTCCTTCGTCGGGATAAGCTCAAGACTTACAGGTGCCTGGCTTTTTTTAAGTTTTGTCGCCGATGGCCCTGCAAAAGTATAGTCGGCTACGGCGGCGGCCATGATCACGATATCGGCATGAGAAGCTTTCTGCACGCATGCATCGTACATCTCACCGGCAGATATGACATTGATTCTTTTAATTTTTGGATGGGTGGCTTCCAGGGTTGACGGACCGGCAATGAGTGTAACCTCTGCTCCTCTCCTTGCGGCTTCGAGTGCAAGGGAAAAGCCCATCTTCCCGGTCGAGTAGTTTCCTATAAAGCGTACAGGATCAATATTTTCATAGGTTGGACCCGCGGTTACCAGGACTTTTTTTTTATCCAGGGCCCCTTGTTTAGCGACATGGTCGCAGAGGATATTGAATATATTTTCGGGCTCCTCCATTCTGCCGGGGCCCGACAGACCGCTCGCCAATTCGCCAACCTGTGGTTCAATGATGTAGTTGCCATACGATTGCAGGATCCCGATGTTGTTTTGGGTGGAGGGATGGCTGTACATGTCAAGATCCATGGCAGGTGCTATAAACACCGGACATCTGGCAGAGAGGTACGCGGTAATAACAAAATTATCGGCAATCCCGTTTACCATCTTCCCCAGGGTATTGGCCGTAACCGGGGCGAAAACCATCAGGTCGGCCCAGGTGCCGAGCTCAACATGGTTGTTCCATTCGCCGGAATTTTCTTTGAAAGGGTCGGTGATGACTGCGCGCTGTGAAAGGGTTGCCAGGGTAAGCGGTGTAACAAACTCCGTTGCCATGGGTGTCATGATGACACGAACCTCCGCCCCTGCTTTGATTAGCAGCCTGACGAGGAACGGAATTTTATAGGCAGCGATGCTGCCAGTGATTCCGACAACGATCTTTTTCCCTTTCAGCATGATCCTTGAACCCGGGATTAAAAATCCTCAGGTCTTTCCTTATGCGGATTGCGAAAATAGACTTCACTGTTCAGATATTCATGAATCGCAATCAGTGTGGGTTTGGGTAAATGTTCGTAATATTTCGCAATCTCTATTTGCTCGCGGTTTTCAAAAACCTCTTCGAGATTGTCGGTCGTGGTGGCAAATTCAGATAGTTTCTGATTGAGTTCTTCCTTTATTTCAAGTCCGATCTGGTTCGCCCTCTTGGATATAACAGCCACAGTTTCATACATATTGTTAGTTCCGGCTGTAAAATCTTCGATATTGCGTGTCACCGCGTGTACATCCGTTTTTACCTTTTTATAATCCATGATTATCCTGTTATTTAATTTGATTGAATTTGTGATTGGTGATGATTACCTGATTAACGTTCTATGGCTTAAAACCTCCAGTTCCTTTTTTGAACGTTCTTTCATGTCGGAGGCTTCGGCAGCGTATTTACTCTGAGGGAACTGGGAAATTAGTTCGTTGTAGGCGAGAACGACACCGGAATGCCGGTCTTTCTGCCTCTCCTCAATACTCTGGTAGGCATATTTGTAGTATGATTTGACGACCAGGAACAGAATTTCCTCTTTGTGCGGTGAATCCGGGAAATCTTTGACGATGTTTGTAAATCCCTTGATGGCGGCGGCATAGTCATCCATGCGGTAATACATTTTGGCGATCTTGTAATCTTTCATCTCAAGTTTCAGCCGCAACTGATCCATCAAGTCGTTGCATTCCGACACCCGTTTACTGGTGGGGTAGGTATTGGTAAATAACTGAAGATCCTTGAGTGCCTCATAGGTGGTGGTCTGGTCGAGGCTGTAATCGGGAGAATTCATGTAATTGCAATAGGCAGCCATATACATGCACTCTTCCGCTTCCACAGTATTCGGGAAGTTGGTGGCATAGCGTTTGAAATAATAGGATGCCATGGTGAAATCCCGCTGATTGTAATAGCAATAGGAATAGTAATAATAAATCTTCTGCGATTTATCGGTAGCCCTCATGGCGCCTACCAACTGGTCAAAGAGCTGGAGCGCTCTTGAGTAGTCTTTCTGGTTGTACAGCTTCACGGCAGCTTCATATTTTTCGTCAACCGTTCCGTTTTTTACGATCTTCTGGAACGTACAGGATGTGAACGAAAAAAGCAAACTAAAAACAAAAATAACCAGGAGCCTGTTTTTCATGGTGCAAAATTACAACTTTTGATGGAAATATCATAATGTATGGAATGAGTAACGGTTTCAAGTATGAAAAAGTATTTGTTTTTTGGTACTTTTGCAGCAGAATTGTCATTCAAATATCGTTTCACTAAATTTTTCAGAACGTGGATCTTTTCGAAAAGGTAACAAACAATGCAGGCCCTCTTGGCCAGTTTGCAGATCAGGGTTATGGCTATTTTTATTTCCCGAAACTTGAAGGGGATATTTCAAACCGGATGTATTTCCGCGGAAAACCGGTGCTGGTGTGGAGCCTGAACAACTACCTCGGGCTTGCCAATCACCCTGAGGTCAGGAAAATAGACCAGGAAGCTTCAGCCGAGTTCGGTCTTGCAGCCCCGATGGGAGCGCGCATGATGTCGGGCCAGAGCAGCTACCACCAGCAACTTGAGCGCGAACTGGCTGCATTTGAAAACAAGGAGGCCGCCTACCTGCTTAACTTTGGTTACATGGGCATGGTTTCCATCATCGACTCGATGCTCGACAGGCATGATGTTGTTGTTTACGATTCCGAATCACACGCCTGCATCCTCGATGGTCTCAGGCTGCATGTGGGGAAACGTTTTGTATTCCCCCATAACGATCTCGAAAAATTTGAAAGCCAGATCATCCATGCAAGGAAAGTTGCAGATCAGACTGGCGGCGGCATCCTTGTTATCACCGAAGGCGTATTCGGAATGCCTGGCGATCTTGGAAATTTAAAAGGCATCCTCGGATTCAAGGAAAAATACGGGTTCCGTCTCCTCGTCGACGATGCCCATGGCTTTGGTACCATGGGAAGCACAGGGGCGGGAACAAGCCAGGAACAGCAGGTCATGGACGAAGTTGATATATATTTTGGAACCTTTGCCAAGGCCATGGCGGGCATCGGCGCGTTTGTCGCCAGTGAGAAAAGGATCATCAAATCCCTGACTTTCAAGATGCGTTCGCAGATATTTGCAAAATCACTCCCGATGCCCATGGTCATCGGCTCGCTCAAACGGCTCGACCTGATCCGCACCCATCCCGAATTGCGTGAAAAACTGTGGGTCATCGTAAAAGCCCTGCAGACCGGCCTGCGCGAAAAGGGATTTAACATCGGCAAAACACAGTCACCCGTAACCCCGGTGTTTCTCCAGGGCGGACCGATCGAGGCCACCCAGATTATTGCCGACCTGCGCGAAAATTACGGTATTTTCTGTTCGATGGTCATCTACCCGGTTGTTCCCAAGGGCGTGATCATGCTTCGGCTGATCCCGACTGCTGCGCATACCCTCGAAGACGTTGCAGTTACCATCGATGCATTTTCCGACGTCAGGAAAAAACTGGATGATGGAAAATACACCCTTGGCAGAATTCCTGATTTCGCCGATAAATTTTAAAAATGCTGAACAGGTTCCGCCCAACGGACAACAGGTTATACATTGCCTATCGCAAAATCAGGTTCCTGGCCAGCAAGGGAACGCTGTTTTCCCTGCCCAGGCAGGATGAAAATTCAAAGGAACTTTTCCCGAAAGGTACATTCAGGGTTATTTCCATCAATTCGTTTTTCCTCTTTCTGCTTGCCTACTTCCTTGTTTATGTGATAAACCTGTTTATCACGGCGTTTACAGCAGTGTTGTTCGACATCCGTGTTATCGTCTATTTCAAGGATGTGGATTTCCTGATCCGGGGCATTGACTGGACCACCGATATGGTTACGGGTGTTTTCAGCGCCGGGCCGCTATCCATGTTCGTTCTGGCTGTATTTTTATTTATCCTGTATGCCACAGTTGCCGCCGAAACTGGGATATTGCGCCTGCTTGTATTGTGGATGATTTTTCATGCCATGACCAGATTCTTTGGGGAGATTCTTGTTGGCGCACTGATGGGTAAAGGATTTGGCTTTGTGATCCTCTACATGTTCGTGATGGATACAGGGAAGGTCGTTCTTTCCATCTTGGTCTTCGTAGCCATGTTTGCCATAGGTCTGCTATCTTTTCAGCTGTTTTTGTTTTCGGCCAACATCTATTTCAACGACCTGCGCAGGTCGTACAGGTTCCGGTTCATCATGAACCAGTTTTTTTACCCGTTTTTCCTTGGAAACCTTGCGATTTTACTGTTAAAAATCCCCTCCTTCAGTTATTTTGATGCCACCCTGAACCTGACAGGCATATTGATCCTGATACCGTTGCTGGTGCGCAGTGTCAGTTTCCAGGACATGTATTTCGATGAGGAACCGCGGACAATTAAAATTGCCGGGATGCTGATCATGGTATCCACCCTGCTGATTATTTTTCTCAGGGTGGTTCTTGGACATGGAATCCGAATGTAATACGGATTCGACAACTACCGTTTGATAATTAACTTATCCAGGTAAATCCTATAACCGGAATTGAACTTCAAAAAGTATAACCCGGTCTGCAGATCAGGAATGCTGATATTTACCACAGTATTGCCGGGTTCCGGGTTGATTTCCGCCGTATAAACCACTGAACCAAGGGTGTTGATCACCTGCACGGAGCATGATGAAGGATTGGCAGGGTATTCCGGCAATATCAGCTTGAATTTTCCATCCGAAGGATTCGGGTAAACAAGCAGCGAAGTCACCACTTTATCCTGCATGCCATAGGTCAGCGGCCTGAGTTGCACATTGAGGATTGTTGTCGCCCACTTTGTCGAAACCACATTGGTTATGGTCTTGGAGAAATAGCCGGGGGCCGAAAAAGTAACATTGTAGTTTCCCTGTGCAATCGGGCGGGCATAAAACCCTGTCGGCAGGCTGGAATATACCTCCGTAAAGTCCTTGTCATGCAGCGCAATGAACACTTTTGCCGCCAGCGGCTGATCGGTTACCGTGTCGGTTACGATGCCGTTAAAGCCATAATGCGATTCGGTGATATAGTTGAGAAAGGTATGGAAATTGTAGTTCCAGTAGGAAGGTAATAATGTGGCCAACATTAATTTATCATATGATAACTCAACTGTTACTTCACGACAATTGTGAAAGTAGTTCATGTAATCCTGGCGGCCGCCATTCACCTCGTACCAGGCATATCCATTGGTGATCCCGTTGATCTCATCGGTGAAATACCCGGCCGGTCCATATTTGTGAACGGTATCGGCCCATTCGCGTCCGACAAACTGCCACCAGTCGTCATCGGCATTTAATTTAGCCCAGGTGTCCCACGGATAGTTGAACACTTCGGACCCTCCGTGGAAATTGGCGCTCATGTTGAAGTGGTTTGCCGCTGCATAGGCCATCCAGGCCTGGGTTTCAACCTGCCATGCATTTCCGTCGGGATGCGGACCTACTTTGGGATCAGGAAAGTTGCGGTTGACATCAACACCATTTGCATTATAGCGCACCGCACCGCTCACAGAACCATTGCCCCCGTGATAGGTTCCGTCGGGGTTGGCCAGCGGATTGATGAAAATAGCCGTGGTGTTCAGCATATTGGTCACTGCCGCGTCGGTCCCGTAATTGGATAAAAGGTAATCGATCAGGTGCAGCATCAGCACGTAGCCGGTTGTCTCGTCGCCATGAATGGACGAGGTATAGAGTACTTCCGGTTCGGCTTCATCGATTGCGGGGTTCCTGCTGATCTTCAGCGCCAGGATCAGCCTGCCCTGCATAGAGGTTCCTACAGTATCGAGTTTGCAGAGCGTTGGATAAGTGGTTGTAAAACCAACCATGTAGGCGACGTACTGGTCGTAGGTCGGATAAAAGTTCCATGTGGTCGCCGGCTGAAGGCTGCCTTTGTAGCCGAACGGATTGAGTTCAGCTTCGCTCAGCAGTGTTCCCGGGTGAGGCAGGATGGTATAGTCGAAGCCGTACGTAAGAAAGGCGTCGAATTCTTTCCGGTTTGCATAGGCGTATAACTCCAGGCCTTTAACATTGTCAATTGATATGACCCGGGTGAGAATATGGATATCCTGCCTGTTGTGGATCATGCATTTGAAATATATTTCTCCCCTGTCTCCGAAAAAGTTGTCAATTTCATGCTGGCTGTAGCGCTGTGACTGTGCCGTGGGCGCCAGGGCAACAAAGAGGATAAAAAGAAAGGAAAATAGGAAAAGCTTTTTCATTGGTCTATCCGATTTGGTCAATAAGTTGTTTAATACGTAAATAAACTTCCTGGTTCACAGGAACTAGCGGCAACCTGAGGTAATTGCTGCACAATTTTTGAATCTCAAGTGCTGCTTTTATACCGGCGGGACTACCATCGGCAAATAAGGCATTCGTAAAATCAATGAGTTTATAGTGGATTTTGGCGGCCTCCTTGAATTTACCGGCAAGGCCAAGGTTGACAATGTCAGAAACCTCGCTGGGAAATGCATTGGCCGCGACTGAGATCAATCCGTCGGCGCCTACAGCGAGCAGGGGAAGCGTTATTCCGTCATCCCCCGATAATACCAGGAAATCTTTGGGCCGGTTTTTCAGCACCTGGAAAATCTGGTCAAAATTGCCCGAGGCTTCCTTGATCCCGACAATGTTAGGACAATCGTTGGCAAGCCGCAGGGTGGTGGTCGCTGAAATGTTGCTGCCAGTGCGGCCCGGTACGGTGTAAAGGATAACGGGGACGGGTGAGGATTCTGAAATTATTTTATAATGCTGGTAAATGCCTTCCTGCTGTGGTTTCGTATAATACGGGCAAACAGAGAGGATGGCATCAACGCCTTTGAAAGGTGTGCGGTGGATGGAGAGCACAACATCATTGGTATTGTTCCCGCCAATGCCAACAACCAGCGGCACCCGCTTGTTGATAACGCCGACAGAGAATTCAATAAGCGCTTTTTTCTCGTGTTTTGTGACGGTGGCCGACTCTCCCGTGGTACCGAGAACCACGATAAAATCAACGCCTCCGTTGATGACATGATTTACAACCCTTTCATATGCTTCAAAATCAATGGCTCCCGACTTCTTAAAAGGAGTCACGATGGCAACCCCGGTTCCCTTGAATTTGTTATAACCTTTTCGCATGGGTTTTGATAATAGTGAGGTAATGTTGAATTTGTCCCAGGTATTCTTCAGAGGTCATGGTAGGTTTCATATCGATCATAAGGTCGTAGTAAGCCGTATTTTCTTCTGAAAACCTGCCGACCCGTAGCAGGGCATTCGAAAGTCCGGAAATGTATTTCAGCGGAAAGCTGTCATTGAGACTCAGGTCGATAAGCAGGTCGAACTCCTTTTCAATAAAATCCTTCACCTGTGCATGAATCGGTTTGTAAAACCAGGTGAGATCCCGTTTTGAGAAGAAGTCGTACGAAATTTTCGGCAGGAACCGCTGGATCAGATTTTTGTTTTGAACAAAGCCCAGGGCCTTCACCTCCTTATGGTTGCCCTGCAACTGTGTTACGAACTCGGATACCCGGTCATAATCAGGCACATCCTCGAGGGTGTAAAGGATGCCGATGCGCTTGGCATCCTGCAGGTTGGTCATCTTGCATTGACGATCCTCCCCGGATTTCTCCTTTTTAAAATAATACTGACCAATTTTAATTCGGATATTATGAAACATAGTTTTTCAGTTGTTAATAAGAAGTACAAACTGATATTGCAAAGTTACAGAATAGTGGGGAACCATGCAAGAATCAGCAGAATATCTTATGAACGAAGGCATATTCATATAAGTATGGGGCAAATGTTAATAAAATAGAAATTATCCCGGATTCCTGGTATTAAGCTTCAACGCCAGGTGAAGGAATTTGGAATAAACTGCTTCATACAGGTTATCTTTGCACGAAATACCAGATCATGCAAATTACCTTTCTTGGTACGGGGACTTCCCAGGGCGTTCCGGTAATCGCTTGCGACTGCCGTGTTTGTAAGTCGGCCGATCCACGCGACAAGCGGCTCCGTTCCTCGATTTCGATTGAAACCGGCGGTCAGCGCCTGATTGTTGATTGCGGCCCCGATTTCCGCCAGCAGATGTTGCGGGCCGATATCCGGTCGATCGATGCCATCCTGGTAACCCATGGTCACAAGGATCACCTCGGCGGACTCGATGACATCAGGGCATTCAACTACATCAACCGTCGGCCGGCAGAAATATATGCCTCGCCGAAAGTTCAGCGGATCATCAAAATGGAATTTTCCTACGCATTTGAAAAGGAGCCCTACCCGGGGGTTCCGGAAATAAACCTGCACACTGTTTTCAACAAGCCATTCGCTGTGAACGGGCAGAAGGTCATCCCCATCAAAGCCAGGCATTTCAATAACAATTTTGTTTTCGGGTACAGGATCAACGATTTTACCTACCTGACCGATGCCATGGAAATTTCAGAGCCTGAAATGAAAAAGATCAGGGGATCGAAAGTCCTTGTACTAAACGCCCTCAGGAAGCAAAAGCACTATTCTCATTTCAACCTGGAAGAAGCGCTCGCCATCATGAAGGAGATTAACCCGGAACAGGGATACCTCACACACATCAGCCACCAGATGGGCACGTATGAGGAGGTCAGCCGTGAATTGCCCGGCAACGTGAAACTCTCTTACGACGGGCTGGTTATAACTTTTTAACCTTCTTCAGACTTAGCAGGTTCATCGGGTTGCTGCCGAGCCCGGTGATATTTTTGCCGGTAAACCGCAGCACCTGGTCATAATACAAAATCACTACCGGCGCCTCCTCCATCATGATTTTCTCCATTTGCCTGTACAGGCTGAACCTGACGGAATCGTTCACCGTTGACATTGCTTTTTCATAAAGCTGGTCGAACCGTGGGTTTGAAAAATGGGTATAGTTGGGACCCTGTGGGCAAAAGTTGCCGGAATAGAACATCGACAGGTAATTTTCAGCGTCGGGGTAATCGGCAATCCAGGATGCCCTGAAAAATGCGAGTTTTCCCTCGGCTTTCATCTCCTTCACGGCAGCCGGCGGGCTCACTTCAATTTTCAGCTCAATGCCGATATTGGCAACCTGGTGCTGGATATATTTGCATATGTCGAGATAGTCAGCCGTAGAGGTCAGTGTTACCGGGGGGACGCCTCTGCCTTCCGTGTAGCCGGCTTCGGCAAGCAGCTGCCTTGCCTTTTCAGGGTTGTAGTCACAGGCTATCCATGTTGAATCAAACGATGGCAGTCCCATGGGCGTGATCCCCTGGCAACCCGGCGTACCGATGTTATTTCTGAGATACCTGATCATCTTTTTGCGGTCGAATGCCAGGTTGATGGCCTGCCGCACTCTTTTATCCGCGGTGACCATCCTGTTATTTACCCGGGTTGACCGGTCCATCATAAATCCCAGGTATTCCGTGTTAAGATAGGGCTGGGTAACCAGTTTGATCCTGGAGGAGTATTTCGGCTGCAATTTTCCTTCGTGGGAGAGGAGTTCATCTTTATAGGTCGGATCGATGCCGGAGATGAAATCGAGATTTCCCTTGATGAATTCAAGGAAAGCTGACTGTTTGTCGGGCACAAAGGATATTGAAACAGCATCGAGAAATGGCAGCTGTTTACCTGCTTCCGATTCAAAATATACCGGGTTTTTCAAAAGGACCAGTTTAACCCCTTCCTGCCACATCCTGAACATGAAAGGTCCCGTGCCAACCGGGTTTCGCCGGAAATCAGCCCCGTAATAACTAACAGCTTCATAAGGAACCGCCGAACAGTATTGCATGCTCAGCAGGCTAAGGAATGGCGGGAATTGACGCGATAGCCTGATGATAAAGGTTGAATCATCCGCCGATTCAAAACCTGATTTACCGGCGCCATGGTCAACATTGTTAAAGATCCATGCCCCGGGCGATGCTGTCTTCGGATTGGTGATCCGCTGAAACGAAAACACAAAATCGCCGGCCGTGACCCTTCGCCCCTTCCCGCCGGGAAATGCCGGGCTGTCGTGGAAGAACACATCGTTCCTGAGATGAAACGTGTATACCAGTCCTGAAGGCGACACTTCCCAAGTGTGTGCAATGCAGGGCCGTATCTCCAGGCGGTCATTCAGCTGGACGAGCCCGTTGAACAACTGGTTTGTCGCCCAGGTAATAGCCTGGTCGCGGGCAAATGCCGGGTCGAGCGAGGTGATGTTGGCTGCCTCATTGTACCGGAAAACCGTTTTGCCTGCCTGTTTGTCAGGATGCTGACACGAAACGGCCAAACAGGCAAGAAGAAGGAGAAGGAGTTTTGATGCTTTCATAAGGCTGACAGCAAAAATATCTGTTTTTTCAATAAGGTCAGGGATTATAAAAACGTGCATTGAAAAATGCATTAATTTTGTGTGAACATTTCAAGTAAAAATCTGTACTCATGAAGAGTTTTAAACTATTACCGTTCTTATTCCTGTTTGCGGCCCTGGTTTCAACTGCCCAGCAGCAGATCCCGCCGTCGGGGGCTTATTATTGTTCGATGAAAAAATCGAAGGGGCATAACCTGTCAGACAAACCTTACAATATCGCGGCAGTTCCCCCGCATACCTTCGACGTGATTAAATACACAATGGATGTGGATCTTTATGCATGTTACAGCCCCCCCTACCCGAAGAATTTCAATGGTTCCGTGATAATTCAGTTTAGGGTGGATTCGGTACTGAACAAAATAAAACTCAATGCGGATACAACTTCTCTTACCATCGATTCGGTCAGACTTTCCGGAGTTTCGTTTACACACCACAACGATACGCTGAAAATTCAGCTTAACCGCACCTATGTCGTTGGAGAGGTTGCCAATGTCAAAATCTATTATCATCATAACAATGTGACGGATAATGCCTTTTACGTCAACACCGGTACCGTTTTCACCGATTGTGAGCCGGAAGGCGCGCGCAAATGGTTTCCATGCTGGGATCATCCTTCGGATAAGGCGCTTTTCGAGCTGACCGCCAAAGTAAAATCGACGGTGAAACTCGGCTCCAACGGGAAACTCGTAGATTCGACCTTTAACGGCGATGTGCTGACCTATCACTGGAAGTCGGACCAGAATGTGGCAACCTACCTGATGGTGATGACCTCAAAGGTCGATTTCCAGCTCAATATCAATTACTGGCATAAACTCAGCAACCCTGCCGACAGTATCCCGTTGCGGTACTATTTCAACCTGGGTGAAAACCCGGCGCCGGTTTCTTCCATTCTGCCGGCCATGACCACCTGGTATTCTCAAAACTTTATCGAACATGCCTTCGATAAGAACGGATTTGCCACGCTCAACCCCGACTTTGCCTGGGGCGGCATGGAAAACCAGACCCTCACGAGCCTATGCCCTAATTGCTGGCAGGAAAGCCTCGCCGCACATGAATTTGCACACCAGTGGTACGGCGATATGATCACCTGCGGCACCTGGGCCGACATCTGGCTGAACGAAGGCTTTGCCACCTGGTCGGAAGCCTACTGGTACGAGAGTTATGGAGGCTATTCTGCTTATAAGACAACCATCAACAATGATGCAAACTACTATTTATCAACCAACTCAGGATGGGCCATCTCCAACCCTGCCTGGGCCGTTACCACGCCGCCCCTCAATACCCTCTTCGATTATTCGATCACCTACATGAAAGGCGCCTGCGTGCTTCACCAGCTGCGCTATGTATTGGGTGATTCCCTGTTCTTTGCAACAATGAGAGGCTACTGTGCAGATACCAATTTTAAATATAAATCGGCAACCATCCAGGATTTCAACGCGAAAGTCAACCAGGTCACGGGCGATAATTACGACTGGTTTTTCAATGAATGGATCTTCCAGCCCAACCATCCTCAATACCAGAACTCTTATAACATCAAGGACAATGGGAACGGTACCTGGAAAATCAACTTCTTTGCAAAACAGGTTCAGCCCATTCCGGCGTTTTTCAAAATGCCTATCGAGGCCCGGGTTCATTTTACAGATGCTACCGATACCATCATCAGGTTTATGAATGACGTCAACTTCCAGCAGTATTCATGGAACTTCAACAAGCAGCCCGTTTATTTCATGTTCGACCCCAACCGACAGATTGTTCTTAAAGCCGGAAGCACGGTCGTAGGCATCCCTGAAGAGCAGGATGCCGGCGGCGTGAGCCTGTTCCAGAATGTGCCAAACCCTGCAGGAACAACAACCCTCATCAGCTATTCCATCGATCGCCCCATGCTGGTACAGCTTGATGTTACCGATATGATGGGCATCGTGCTCCTAAGCCCCGCCAGAGGAATGGAAACTGCCGGCCGTCATGAAGTTGCAGTTGATTGTTCAAAACTTTCTGCAGGAACTTACATCTACAAGCTTACTGCCGGGAACATCGTAAAGTTCAGGAAGCTGGTCATAGTGAAATAGTTGCTTACTGCCTTGGACTTTAGTCCGGGGTAAAGAAAGATGGTCAATCAAGTGATTGCTATTGCCCCGGGCTTCAGCCCGGGGTATTGGAAGATCGTTAAGTTTCAGTTAAAAATTTTATTTTTTATAGGGTTTCCTGTTACCTTGTGCCGTAGGCACAAAATACGGGTAGAAATCGAATGTCGTAGGAGCCATTTCGTCCCATACGGGACGATATAGTGCAAATCGCATTGTTTACTACCCATATAAAATCCCTAAAGGGATTTAACAACAATTTAAACAGTATCCAGTGAACTCCGTTGCTTTTACTCCGGGATCAAGCCCTGGCCAATTTTCCAGAAGGTACATGCAACATGGTAGCCGGAAATTAACCAACGCTACCTGCTTGACCCGATTAAAGCATATTAAGGCATTTCATTTTTTTGTCCTGGCAAACCTGATTTGTGCAGCAATAGCAGTGCATGCATCCGCTCTGATGCCGCAGCCCGCCGATACGGCTCACTTTTATACACGCCACAGTTATGATGTGCTGAAATACAGGCTCGATATCGACCTGTACCAGTGCTACCTGAACCCCTACCCGAAAAGCTTTTCGGCACAGGAGGTGATCACTTTTCGGATTGACTCCGCCCTGAATTCCATAAAACTGAATGCCGTCAACACATCCCTGATCATCGACTCGGTGGGGATGGCGGCAGGATCGTTCACGCATGTCAATGACACCCTCATCGTTAACCTGAAAAGAACCTGGCAACAGGGCGAGGTGGCCGATGTTATGATCTGGTACAGGCACAGGAACGTAAATGACAAGGGATTTTATGCGTCCTATGGGACCGTCTTCACCGATTCTCCTCCCGAAGGAGCGCGAAAATGGCTGCCATGCTGGGACCGTCCGTCGGACAAGGCCACCTGGGAACTCAATGCAAGGGTGCCGTTATCTGTCCGGCTCGCGTCTACCGGGATGCTTGCCGATTCATCCATTATTGCAGATACCATCAGCTACCATTGGAAAACAAACATTCCGGTTTCGACCTATCTTATCACGATTACCTCCAAAACCGGGTTCCTGGTGCATACCCGGTACTGGCATAAAATGAATGCTCCGGCCGACAGCATCCCGGTGCTTTCGTTTTATAAACCCGGGGAAAACCTTTCAGTGATGGACAGTACCATCGGCCCGGCTACGACTTACTATTCCGGCTTGTTCGGTGAATATCCGTTTGAAAAGATTGGTTTTGCAACACTCAACAGCCAGTTTTCATGGGGTGGCATGGAAAACCAGACCATGGTGAACCTGATGCCCGGGGGATACAACGATGCGAATATCATCGTGCATGAACATGCTCACCAATGGTTTGGCGACCTGATCACCTGCGGCACCTGGGCCGATGTATGGCTAAACGAGGGGTTTGCCACCTATTGCCAGAACCTTTGGGTGGAGCATAAAAGCGGTAGCAGCGCCTACAGGGCAGGCATGAACGCACTCGCCGGATACTATCTGGCATCCAACCCCGGATGGCCATTGTACCATGCCGCGTGGGCCATCCATACGCCCGACGCCAATACCCTTTACAACCAGGCCATTACATACAACAAAGGTGCCTGCGTGTTGTTCCAGCTTAGGTATGTGCTGGGCGACCCTCTCTTTTTCAGGGTGATGCACGAGTACACAACCGACCCGGGGCTGATGTTTAAAAATGCGGTTACCCACGATTTTGCTGAGAAAGTAAACCAGGTTTCAGGGCAGGATATGAACTGGTTTTTTAACGAATGGGTCTACGCACCCAACCATCCCGTATACCAGAACACCTTTGAGACCGACAGCCTTGGCAGGAATTCCTGGAAGGTAACCATGATCATTAACCAGGTTCAGACAAACACGGTTTTCTTTAAAATGCCGGTGGAGATTCTGGTTGGTTTTGGGGATGGAACAGATTCCCTGATCAGGATTATGAACGACTCGAACAGCCAGTCTTTCGGGTTTGTTTTTCCAAAGAAGCCTGTCAGCCTCACCTTTGACCCGAACCACAACATCCTGTTGAAGCAGGCTTCAACGATTCATGGCATAAGCCCTGTTAATAAACCAGGGTCAGGGGATTTTCAACACGTTCGGTGAGCAGTGCGAGATCTTTGATCTCTTTCATTTCATCGATATAGTGAAAATGCAATCCCTCGATATAATCAGCTTTGATCTCCTCGATGTCTTTACGGTTTTCCTTCGATAAAATGATGTCTGTCAGGTTGGCACGACGTGCAGCGAGCATTTTCTCCTTGATACCGCCCACAGGCAGCACTTTTCCCCTGAGCGTGATTTCTCCCGTCATGGCGAGACGCAGGCGGACTTTGCGCTGCGTGAAGGCTGAAGCCAGCGCCGTGAACATGGTGATGCCTGCCGATGGTCCGTCTTTTGGCGTTGCTCCCTCGGGTACATGAATGTGGACATTCCATCGCTGGAATATATCGGGATCGATGGAAAATACTTCTGAATGCGCTTTCAGGTAGGCAAGGGCAATGGATGCCGACTCTTTCATGACGTCGCCCAGGTTCCCGGTCAGGGTTAGGTCGCCCTTGCCCCTGCTGAGGCTGACTTCCACGAAGAGGATCTCACCGCCGCTCATGGTCCATGCCAGGCCGGTCACCACGCCTGCAATGTCGTTGGAGATGTACTTCTCTGCCTGGAATATGGGAATGCCCATGATCTTTTTCAGATCATCGTCTGACAACTTCTTTTTAAACTTCTCATTCGTCACGATCGCTTTTACCTTGCTCCTGATGATCTTGGCAATATTTTTCTCAAGCGAACGCACACCCGATTCCCGGGTATAATCCTCGATGATCTTCTGAATCAATTCCCTGCTGAACTGAAGCTGGCTTTTTTTCACGCCATGCTCCTGCAGTTGTTTTGGAAGAAGGTGACGTGTGGCAATTTCAATTTTCTCCTCCATCAGGTAGCCGGGGATGTCGATGATCTCCATCCGGTCGCGCAAAGCAGGATGGATGGTGCTCAGGGTATTGGCCGTTGCGATGAACATGATGCGTGAAAGATCATATTCGATCTCGAGGTAATTGTCATAGAAGGCAATGTTCTGTTCCGGATCCAGCACCTCGAGCAGTGCAGCCTGGGGATCGCCGTTGATGTTCATACCCATCACCTTGTCGATCTCGTCAAGAACGAAAACGGGGTTTGAAGTTTTGACCTTTTTCAGGCTTTGCAGGATTCTGCCGGGCATGGCGCCAATGTATGTTTTCCGGTGTCCCCTGAGTTCCGATTCATCGCGCAGGCCGCCAAGCGACATCCGGATGTATTTGCGGCCCAGCGCACGGGCAATGCTTTTGCCAAGCGAAGTCTTTCCCACACCCGGGGGGCCTACGAGGCAGAGGATGGGTGATTTCAGGTCGCGTTTCAGCTTGATCACGGCCAGGTGCTCGATGATCCGTTCCTTAACCTTTTCAAGACCGAAATGGTCTTCATCGAGGACCTGCTGCGCATGATGAAGGTCGAGGTTATCGGTGGAGTATTCGCCCCATGGAAGCTGGACCAGCGTTTCAAGGTAGTTGGTCTGGATTGAATATTCAGCGGCCATCGGGTGCATACGCTGGAGCTTGCCCATCTCCTTTTCGAAAACGTCGGAAACCTCCTTCGACCATTTTTTATCCTTCGCCAACTCCCTGAGGGTATTGATCTCCTGGGCGTTCGGGCTTCCTCCAAGTTCTTCCTGGATCGTTTTCAGCTGCTGGTTCAGAAGGAAATCGCGTTGCTGCTTGTCGAGATCTGTCTTGACCTTGTTCTGGATCTGTTGTTTCAGATCGGCAACCTGGAGCTCCTTTGTTAAATAGGATAACACAAGGTTGGCGCACTCGGTGAGGTCGGAAACTTCAAGGAGTTTTTGTTTGTCAGGAAGTTCAATGTTAAGGTTCGACGAAATGAAATGGACCAGGAACGAAGGCGATTCAATGTTTTTAATGGCAAAAGCAGCCTCCGAAGGGATATTCGGCGATTTTGTAATGATCTGGATGGCCAGGTCCTTGAGGGAGGCGATGAGTGCGCTGAACTCCCCGTTTTCCTGCGGAACGACCGGGGCTTCAAATGCGGTAACGGAGGCCATGATGTAGGGATCCGACTGGATCATTTCCCTGATGGAAAACCGGCGTTTTCCCTGGATGATGGCGGTGTTGCTGCCATCAGGCATCTGCAGGATCTTGATGATATAGGCTACGGTGCCAACCTTGTGCAGGTCGTCGAATTCAGGATCCTCGATGTTGGCATCCTTCTGGGCAACCACCCCGATAATCCTGCTGCCTTTATAGTATTCCCTGATGAGCTTGATTGATTTGTCGCGGCCAACGGTGATCGGGATTACAACGCCCGGAAAAAGTACCGTATTCCGCAGGGGTAATATCGGCAATATCTCCGGCACCTCCTCGGTATTCATCGCCTCTTCGTCTTCCGACGAAAGTAAAGGGATGAACTCGGTTTCCGAATCAATTAAATCTGAAAACATCATCGCGTTATGCTCCATTATATTTTTCATTTTTTTAGATAGACAAAATGACACACACCCAGGCAAAAGTGCCTGAGTGTGTGAATTGGACAATTAATGTGCCAGAGTTGGTTTTGCTACCCGTTAAAGGTACTTATTTTTTAGTGTGATGTTATATACACTGGTAAGCAGATCGCGTTCAATCTCGTTCAGGTCGCGGTTTCTGCGTTTGAAAACGATCTCGGCCACATCGAGGGCTTTTTTGATGCTGTAGTTGGCATATCCGGCAGTACCGCCCCATGTGAAGGAGGCTATGAAATTCCGCTGGAACCCTGCCCCGAAAATATTGGCATTCACCCCGACCACGGTGCCTGTGTTGAAATTCGTATCGATGGCGCATTTTGAATGATCTCCCATGATAAGTCCGCAGAACTGAAGGTGCGTGTTCACGAAAGTTTGTTTGCCGTAACTCCACAACCGAACGTTGTCGTAAGTGTTCTTAAGATTGGATGTATTCGTGTCGGCGCCGAGATTGCACCATTCGCCGATGACTGAATGCCCCATGAACCCGTCGTGTGCCTTGTTTGAATAGCCGAAGAGCACAGAATTATTGACTTCGCCCCCAACGCGGCAATAAGGGCCAACCGTGGTTGGACCGTAAATCTTGGCACCCATTTTTACCTCGGCGTGCTCGCACAGCGCAAAGGGGCCGCGGATTAAAGCACCCTCCATGATGTGCGCGTCTTTGCCGATATAAACAGGGCCTGTTGTGCCATTCAGGATAGCGCATTCGACAACGGCTCCTTTTTCAGCAAAGATGTTCTCAGCGCCAAGCAGTGTATTCGTATCGCTGAGTTTTTGCGATTTCCTGCCTTTTGTAAGCAACAGAAAATCTTCCTGGATGGCAAGGTCGTTTTTAGAAAAAATTTCCCACGTATGGTTGATTTTCAGCGGGGCTTCCGAAATATTGATCTCTTCAATGCCAACGGAAGAGGAATCGCCAATGTTGTCAAGTTCCGTTTCAGTAACATGCAGGGCAATGATGGTGTCTTTGTAAACGACGGTCTGGTTCGGTTTCAGACTCTTGATGGCGGCTATGATTTCGTCGTTCGGACAGATTGAGCCGTTGATCAGTACATTCTCAGCTTCTTTGACGATAGGGAATTTTGCAGACAGGTAACCCTCTGTTAAGGAGGAGGTGGTTGATTTCAGTCTTTTCTCCCATTTTTCGCGGATTGTCAGGATCCCGACGCGGATATCAGCAACCGGTCGTACAAAGGTCAGGGGGAGCAGGTTGGTCCGTACGATGTTTTCGTCAAAGAGTATGTAATTCATGTTATAACTGAGTTATATAGGGTAAAGATTATGGTTTTCTGTATGCAAAATTAGGAAATTAAATAAATAAAAAAAGCCTCCGTTGAAAAACGGAGGCTTTTCTGAAAATATTGTTGCAGCGCCTTATTTTGCAGCATTTCTGTCAATATGCTTCTGATAGCGGCTTTTAAATTTATCAACGCGTCCGGCGGTATCGACCAGCTTCATTTTTCCCGTATAGAACGGGTGCGAAGTGTGAGAAATTTCCAATTTGATCAATGGATACTCCTTCCCATCTTCCCACATGATGGTTTCTTTGGTTTTCACGGTCGACTTTGACATAAATGCGTACTCGTTCGACATATCTTTAAATACGACCAGGCGGTAATCTTTCGGATGGATATCTTTTTTCATTGCAATTGGTATTTTTTAATGAGGGCGCAAAATTAATCATTTTATTTTGATTTCCAAAGTTTTTTTATTGTCAGTTCAGGCAAGCAGGAAGTTAAGGGTATCAACACCATCGGCATAATCTGAAAGCCCTGGTTTTTGTGCATCCCCGGGCAACACCGAAACGAATGGAAATGGTGCGTTGCTGACAACGCACTGAATGAGATCGCGATTTGTTTCAACAAACGTCTGTACTTCGCCGGGAGATTGATAATATTCATAATGCAGCACCGCGATCCGTGAGGCCAAAGCAGGGTCTTCCCTAAACAGCAGGCATCCCGCATCGGTAAATGGCACCTGGTTGACCAGGAAGACGGACTTGCTGTAGTCGTAATTGTTGCAGTATTTATTGTGGTTTGTAAACTCCTGGTATTTCCCGAGGGCTTTGATCAGAGGCGAAAAATCATACCCCGCGGGAACGAAGACCTTTGAAACACTCCGGCATCCAAGGCCAAAATAACACATGATGTCATCCGCCACCCGTTCGAGCGTACCCGGGTCTTCGCTGCCATCGAGGATCGCCACGCTGTTCCTGTTCTTCCGGATGATGTTCGGGTACTTTCCAAAATAGAATTCAAAATAGCGTGACGTGTTGTCGCTCCCTGTAGCGATCACGGTATCGAACCCCTCCAGCCTGCCGGTCGTAAAAGTGATATCATGCTGCCATGCATGACAGTCTTCGATTAAAACCGAGGCCATAGCCGGGATTAACCGGGCATCGGACGACGAAAGCCTGCCGATGAACTTATGACCTGAGATCAGCACGCAAAGAAAGTCATGAAATCCGACGGCCGGAATATTCCCTGCCATGACGACCCCGACTCTTCGTTGGGGAACAGGCTGCAGGAGGCGATCGCGATAACAGGCAAGCCAATTGGTTAAATGGTCATGATCCAGGGTTTTACCCAGGCTGTTCAGGGCAAGCCGAATGTGTTTGGGTGTGAACCAGGGGTTCTCTGCAAACGCAGAATCAGCAGCATCCACCAGCGGCCGGAGTTCAGGGTCAGTGCTGCTTTCATGGTAAAGGCGCAAACGGTCACCCAGGAATTCAAAGGATTTGATACGGTCGGCAAGTTCCATCCTGTACTTTTTTTTGCAAAGGTAATCCAAACAATAGTGCTATAAAAACCATGGAAGCTTCATTCGTTCGCTATCCCGTCGTGCTGGCCGGCCTGTAAAAAAAACTACCGGCATTCTTGTGGATTATCAGTTTAATTTGTTATTTTTGTATCTGTTGTGAATCTCCTCGTCTATGCTCAACCAGCTCTACCGAACTATCAACTTCAGGGTTCTCCTTATTCTTCTGGTTGCCCTTGCAGCAATGAACCATAGGTTGGAGGGACAGACGATCCAAAACATTAAAGAGGCGGAAGATTCCCTGGTATCGATCCTCGCCGATCTGAATAATACCGACAATGACAGCCTGAAGGATCTGCTCAACCATGACTTTTACAATACCCTGTTATCAGCGCTCATGCTACCGGACGCAGATGATTACGCCTTCGGATCCCTAAAAACCCTGATCAGGATATCTCCCGACGACAGCAAATTCAGGATTTATCACTGGAACCTTCCGGCCAACAGTGGCAAAAAAAGGTATTTCGGCTTCCTGAAACTGCTCCATCGCGCCACCCCGGAGGTGTTCCCGCTCCGTGACTTTTCAGATTCCATCCCGTTGCCCGATACGGCCATCCTCGATCCAAACCATTGGTTCGGGGCACTCTATTATACAGCCATCACCGGCACCACTGCTTCAGGCAAAACCTATTATACGCTGCTCGGCTGGGCAGGAAGCAGCAGCATCATTAACCGGAAGGTCATAGAAATCGTCTCTTTTGACGAGCATGATCATCCTGCCTTCGGGTTGCCGGTTTTTCCCGACTATGAAGAAGGAAACAGGACCAGGATCATTTTTCGCTACGCTGCAACGACTTCCATGTTGCTGAAGTACGAAGAACATATCATCTCGACCGAAAAAAAATGGAATGCAAAGAAGCGCGATTTTGACGCCAGGATAAAACGTGGAATGATGATCGTTTGCGACAAGCTCATCCCGCTCGATCCCCAGTTTGAAGGTCAGTACCAGTATTATGTCCCTGCCGGTGAAACCTGCGATTCGTTTCAGGTGGTCGATGGAAGCTGGCACTTTGTCAGGGGAGTTGAAACACGGAACAAATAAGCGGTGAATGAAGAGGATAAAATTGGGCGCAGGAATATCGGGTCTTATGATTTTTTTATATTTTTGAATTCACAATTAAAAGCATTTACTTTGTTTACTGGATTATGCACTGCCAATTACAAATATAATTACTTATAAATTAAACATTTACGTTATGAAAAAGCACAATTTTAACGCTGGTCCCTCTATCCTGCCTCGTATTGCCGTTGAAAACACGGCGAAAGCTGTTCTGGACCTGAATGGCATTGGTTTGTCATTGCTTGAAATCTCACATCGCAGTAAGGATTTTCAGGCTATCCTTGATGAAACAATGGGGCTTTTTAAAGAACTTCTGAACATCCCTGCCGGGTACCAGATTATTTTCCTGGGCGGAGGTGCAAGTACGCAGTTTTGCATGATCCCTTACAACTTCCTGAACAAAAAAGCAGCTTATCTCGAAACCGGAGTATGGGCGCAAAAAGCCATCAAAGAGGCTAAATTTTTCGGAGAAGTCAACGTGGTGGCATCTTCATCCGATAAAAACTTCAACAACATTCCTAAAAACTTCACCATACCTGCTGATGCGGATTATTTCCACATCACGACAAACAATACCATCTATGGCTCTGAAATCCACGAAGATATGGATTGTCCTGTGCCCCTGATCGCCGACATGTCATCCGACATCCTGAGCCGGCCTGTCGATGTTTCAAAATATTCACTGATTTACGGCGGTGCCCAGAAAAACCTGGGTCCTGCAGGGGTCACTTTTGTGATCATCAAGGAAGACCTGTTAACCAGGGTCGAGCGTAAGATCCCTACCATGCTGAACTATGCCACACATCTCAAGGAACCTTCCCTCTATAACACCCCCCCGGTATTTGCCATCTATACCTGCATGGAAACCCTGCGCTGGATCAAGGGTCTCGGCGGGGTCAAGGTGGTGCAGGATATGAATATCCGCAAGGCAAACCTGTTATATGACGCCATCGACAACAGCAAAATGTTTGTTGGCACGGTCGAAAAGGACAGCAGGTCGCTGATGAACATCTGCTTTGTCATGAAGGAGCAGTATAAGGACAAGGAAGATGCTTTCATGGAGTTTTCCAAGACCAAGGGCATGCTCGGGATCAAGGGCCACCGTTCGGTTGGAGGCTTCAGGGCTTCCACTTACAATGCCCTCCCACTCGAGAGCGTAAAGGCACTGGTTGACGCCATGCAGGAATTTGAAAGCAATAACGCATAATAATAAATTAAAGGTGTTTCACAGGAAAAGTCTGATCCGGTGAAACACCTTTTATAATATAAAGACATATGACAAAAGTATTGGTTGCTACCGATAAACCCTTTGCTGCGATAGCTGTGAAGGGGATCAGGAAAGTGGTTGAAGAGGCCGGCTTCGAGCTGGTTCTCCTCGAAGGTTATACGAGCCAGAACGATTTCATCGGGGCTGTTGCCGATGCCGATGCGGTGATTATCCGCAGCGACAAGGCTGACAAGGCCGTGATTGAGGCCGGGAATAAGCTGAAGATCATTGTGCGTGCCGGAGCTGGTTACGACAACATCGACCTCCAGGCTGCAACGGCAAAAGGGGTGGTTGCCATGAATACCCCCGGTCAGAATTCAAATGCCGTGGCGGAACTTGCGCTGGGCATGATGGTGTACTATGCCCGAAACTTCTTCAATGGCAAGTCGGGCAGTGAACTTATGGGTAAAAAACTCGGAATCCACGCCTATGGCTATGTCGGGAAAAATGTCGCCCGCATCGCCAAAGGATTCGGCATGGAAGTGTATGCCTTCGACCCGTTCATCTCAAGACAGGAAATTGAAAAAGACGGCGTGAAATGGGTCAGTTCCGTTGAAGAACTTTATTCGGCATGCCACTATATTTCGCTGCATATCCCTGCCAACAGCCAGACCAAACAGTCGGTGAACTTCCAGTTATTGTCGAGGATGCCTGCTCCAGCCTGCCTGGTGAACACAGCCCGCGCCGAGGTGATCAATGAACCTGACCTGCTGAAAATGTTCCAGGAACGAAAAGATTTTGCCTACCTGTCGGATGTTGAACCCACCAATAAGGCGGAGATTGAAGCAGGATTCAAGGCGAAATTCTTCTGCACACCTAAAAAAATGGGTGCACAAACCGAAGAGGCCAATGTCAATGCCGGTATTGCCGCTGCAAAACAAATTGTCGGATTCATCAAAAACGGAGATAAAACATTCCAGGTAAACAAATAATCAACCGGTTTACTTTTTTGCTGCCAAATTACGGTAACAGGATCAATTTTTTTCAATTAACCTTAATAAATTGAGCGAAACCATGGAAAACGAACACGAACGACCCACTACATTTTTCAGATTTGAAGACCTGAGAATTTACCACAAAGCCCTGGAATACGTCGATTGGGTGTATTTAATGGCTAAGAACACAAAAGACGATCCTTTCATGAAATTGTTTTTTGAGCGGTTTCTGACCTCTGCCAATGGTATTGCGTTAAATATTGCAGAAGGTTCATCGAGAAATAAAAGCCAGTTTGTTTATTACCTTAAAATGGCCAAGAGTTCCGTAAGAGAATGTGTCGTATTATCCACCGTGGCAAAAAGCCGTGCATTCATTACCAGCGCCGCCTATGATGATTCAAAAAATCACCTGATGGAGATGACCAAGATGATCGGCGCATTGATCGGCTCGCTGCAACGCAGCGTAAAACCAGGTGAACTTGATGATGACGAAAGCATGGAATAACCTGGTATTCTTTAGTTTAAGCAAAGTCTGAAATAAATTATCTGCAAATTCTTGTAACACTGAATTATCATCTCATAAAAACTAACAAATACTATGGCTATACTTAAACCTTTTAAAGGATTGAGACCACCCGTTGACATCGCCAGGGACCTTGCCTCAAGGCCCTATGATGTCCTCAATTCCGACGAAGCCCGGGAAGAAGCGAAAGGAAACGGGTACTCACTTCTTCACATCATCAAACCGGAGATTGATCTCCCCGCCTCCGTTGATATCCACTCACAGCTTGTTTATGATAAGGCCAAAGAAAATTTTGACCTTTTCAGACAGCGTGGCTGGTTGAATGCCGATGCAGCTGATCTGCTGTATATCTATGCGCAAACCATGAATGGCAAAACCCAGTACGGGATTGTAGGCTGCGCGGGTGTCGACGATTATATGAATGGCATTATTAAAAAACATGAACTCACCCGGAAAGACAAGGAAGAAGACAGGATGAAGCATGTGCGCGTGACCAACGCCAACATGGAACCGGTTTTCTTCACCTATCCCGCCGTGCCGGCCATCGACACGATCGTTTCTGAATTCGTCAAGGCCCAAAGCCCTGAGTATGATTTCACAGCCGATGATGGCGTGGGACATCATTTCTGGGTGATCAGGGACCAGGGAATCATAGAAAAGATTGTGGCGCTGTTCGGCCAGGTTCCTTATACCTATGTGGCCGACGGGCATCACCGTACCGCAGCCGCTGCCCTGGTGGGGAACGAAAAGAAACACAACAACCCGTTGCACAACGGGAAAGAAGAATACAATTTCTTCCTTGCTGTGCATTTCCCCGATGACCAGCTTACCATTATCGACTACAACCGGGTGGTAAAAGATTTGAATGGCCTGACGAATGAGGCGTTTCTGGAGAAACTTGCCGCAGTTTTTACCATTGAGGTGAAAGGACCGGAAATTTTCAAGCCGGCATCGCTGCACACGTTCGGGCTTTACCTCGATGGCTGCTGGTATTCCATGACGGCGAAACCCGGCACCTTCAACGACAATGATCCGATCGGCGTTCTTGATGTTACCATTCTTTCGCGGCTGGTACTGGATGAAATCCTCGATATCAAAGACCTGCGGACTTCGACACGCATTGATTTTGTTGGCGGCATCCGCGGTCTGGGAGAATTGCAGAAGCGGGTCGACAGCAATGAAATGAAAGCAGCCTTTGCCCTTTACCCCGTGTCGATGAAGCAACTTATCAACATAGCCGATTCAGGGAACATCATGCCGCCAAAAACCACGTGGTTTGAACCCAAGTTGCGTTCTGGCCTCGTTGTCCATTTACTTGACTGATCTCATTTTTAAAAAAGCCCCTCGATCCAGGGGCTTTTTTTTTCATCAATTGTTCATGTACATGGAGAAAACAGTCTGGAGGTAGGCCTTACCCTCTTTCCTGATCGAATCGGGAAGTTTGGGATCGGTCCACCAATAATAATAGTCTGATTTCTTTTCATAGGTAAAGTACCCGTTGTTCCTGATCCAGCCCACCCCGTCCTCGGTAGTGTAATAGGCGAATTCGGGAACGGATGGGTTGAAAAGGTTCTTGCTGAATCTGAAGTTAGCGGCAGGAAGGTCAAGCTGGCCGAGCAACGTGGCGGCCAGGTCATGCTGGTTCCCTAGTTTATGCCAAACGGTTCCCCGGTATTCTTCCCTGATGGCATTTCCGTAAAAAAGCATCGGGATCTTATGATATTCCCGCGATTGCGGATGCCAGTTCCTGTAAGAGTTGTGACTGTGGTCGGCTACGATGATAAACAGCGTATTGTCGTACCACGGCTGCGTGCGCGCCAGGGCAAAAAATTCGCCAAGGCAGTGATCGGTGTAATAGGCGGCGTTGATATACTCGTGCTCGTTGTCACCCCATTTCAGTGGTTTTCCGAAAGGCTGGTCCCACGGGGAATGGGTGCTCAGGGTGAACAGCGCCGAGAAAAAGGGTTGCTTCATCGTCCCGATCTCTTTTGCCATGTACCCCAGCGTGAATTCATCGTGAATGCCCAGTTTTCCCTGCGGCATGGTTTTCGGGAAGTCGGAGCCCTCCATGATCTTGTTGAACCCGTTAAAAATAATGTAGCTTTTAATATTTCCGTAGATTAGCTGTCCGCCAAAATAGAACGAGGTATTGTAGCCATTTTTCATCAGATCTTTTACAATGCTGGCAATTTGACAAATTTATCGGGCTGTACAGTGATCGAACTGACAGGGTGTGCCGGGAAGCCGCCAAAAATAGCAGCCATCCCCTGTTCCGACCTCGAACCGGAAGCATAGATATGGTCGAACAGGATGCCGTTTTGCTCCAGTTTTTTAAATTCGGGCGAGATCCCGGGCTCCCCGCCCAGGTCCTGTACCAGGTCGGCCGACCAGCTCTCAAGGATTAGCAGCACGATGTTCGGCCGTTTTGTCTTCAGGATGGAAGTGGTGCTGTCGGCGGGCGTTTGGTATATCCTGGCCATGACCCGTGCAGCCTCGGCAGGGTCCATGAAAAGGTAGGGATCGGAATCGAAATTCTTGAGGTTCTCGAAAACGCTGATATACAGGTTGAAAGCATTATTTACAGAGGCAATGTTCAGGATGTTGTGGTCTGAATAGTAGGATTGGCTCTGGTTGATGGGGATCTGCTGCGTGCCCCCGCGCAACCCGATGAACAGCAACCCCGGGGTGACCAGGAAGAATACTGCCGTAAAAAGATAATTTCTCCTTACTTTCTCAAGGTCCTGGTAAAACAACTTTGTATAGGCAATGATACCGGCAGCGCTGATAACAACAAACAGGATAACAAGCAGGTAGAAGGTCCCCGTTTCGGCTGAGTTGAAAATTTCACCCGGGTGGTTGAAATACTTGACGACTTTGTACGTCAGTTTTGTTTTCCATTCGGCATAAATGCCCATCTCTCCCGCGGCGGTGAGAGAATATACCATTATTAATAAGGAACTGTAAACCTTGTTCACCCGGTTCAGCCATTTCGGGCTCCATACCGATTGGACGCAGAGCAGCAGGAACGGCAAAACCAGGATGTAGCAGGTCGTTGCAAGATCAAGTTTGAACGAATGCCAGAACACGCCAAGTACTTCGCTAAAGCGTATCTTTTCAACCAGGATGATTTTTAAATAGTATAAAACAAAGATCAGCCGGGTAAGATTGAAAAAAACGATCCAGAACGCCAGCTGGCGCAAGAGAGAGATAACTATTTTTCGCATAGGAGTTCAAAATGCAAAGGTAAGGTTATCTGCGGTAAGCTCAAATTCGTATTTTTGTCTATCCTAACGAGCCTTGTCATGAACATAGCAGAAAACCTGGAAAAGTTGCGAAAATCACTTCCCGGAAATGTTACCCTGGTTGCTGTGTCAAAGACCAAACCGGTTGCAGCGGTCATGGAAGCCTACCATGCAGGCCAGCGCATTTTTGGTGAGAACAAGGCGCAGGAACTGGTGACCAGGCATGCACAGCTTCCGGGCGATGTTGAATGGCATTTCATCGGGCACCTGCAAACCAACAAAGTCAAGTATATCGCGCCATTCATCAGTCTTATCCATAGTATCGACAGCCTTGGCCTGCTTGCTGAGGTGAACCGCGAAGCGCTTAAACACAACCGGGTCATCGATTGTTTTCTGCAGTTTTACATTGCAACCGAAGAAACCAAGTTCGGGTTTACGCCGGATGAAGCAAGAAGCGTATTGGATTCTGAAATATATAAGAACCTGAAAAACATAAGGATAACCGGTGTTATGGGAATGAGTAGTTTCACTGACGATGAAGCCCTGGTGAGGAACGAGTTCAGGACCTTGGCCGGGTATTTTCGATTGATCAGGTCTGAATATTTCAGTAAAGCGGACTCTTTCCGCGAATTATCCATGGGTATGTCGGGCGACTACCCCATCGCCATCGCCGAAGGAAGCACGATGGTCAGGATAGGCACAGCCATTTTCGGGGATCGCTGACATTACTTTAAAAGTTTGTAAATTTCCAGTCTGTTTTCTACCCGCATTCAATCCCTGACGGGATTTAACGAAATGTTTACAGCCACCAGAATACTGGAAAATCATCAACACGTTTTGACCGCATGATTTGCCCTCATACACCTTCCGTCGTTTAACGGTTTGTCTTCACGAACCGATCCTTGCCGTGAATGTCCTGTAAAATCTCAACCTGTGAAAAACCGCAGGAGCAACCCAAATTCCGCACCTCCATCCCGAACCGTTCGTTGATCTCGAAAAAGAGGTAACCCGGGCTTGCCAGGCGGTCGGCCGCGAACCCGGTGATGACGCGGTAAAACTGCAGCGGATCCCCGTCGGTCACGAACAGGGCCATGGCTGGCTCAAAATCCGTGACATTCCTGTTCATGGCCGGTTTTTCACTTTCAGTAACATAGGGTGGATTGCTGACAATCACGCTAAACGAACCAGGAACCGTCAGGCGTGTATCCCCAAGAATATCAGCCTGGATAAAATTGATTTCTGCCTGATTCGCCGTGGCGTTGGCCCGGGCAATTTCCAGGGCCCCGGAAGAAGCATCTACCGCGGTAACAACCGCCTGTGGAAAGCGTTTTTTAAGATCGATGGCAATGCACCCTGATCCGGTACCCACATCAAGGATGGAAAGCGGCATGCCGGTGCTGCCGGCAAGCGTGGCGCCAATTATTTCACAAAGTTCCTCAGTTTCGGGCCTTGGGATCAACACCCCGGGGCCGACATGAAGCAAACTCCCGTTAAACCATGCTTTTCCGAGTATGTACTGGACCGGACGGCCCTGCAGAAGGTCTGATAGCGCCCTGTTGAACAGGGCCAGCGCTGCTTCGGGGATCTCTTCGCTGTACAACAGGTGGACCCGGGTTTTCGTCCACTGCAGATACTCATCAAACAACATATAGAGGATCTGGCTGATCTCGCCGGCATTATAAATTTCTGACAGCCTGGCGTTGAAATCATCAACCAGCTTTTTTACCGAAATGTTGCGGTTTTCCATCCGCCGAAGTTAAAAATAAAAGTAATTTCGCAGCGATGGAACTTTCAACTGATTCATATTTGTCCATTGCGGGTGAATCGCGGGGCCTTTACCGGGAAAAAGCCAGTAAATTCATCGCAGTGGCTCTCCCGGTTTCAACAGAGGAAGAGGTCAGAACAGGCCTTGAGGAGTTGAGGAAAGCCTATCATGATGCCAATCATCACTGTTATGCTTACCGTTTGGGCATGGACAATCAGCTCTATCGCTCGAATGACGACGGGGAGCCCTCCGGGTCGGCCGGTAAACCAATTTACGGACAAATCCTTTCAACCGGGCTTTCGGATGTCCTCGTAGTGGTCATCCGGTACTTCGGAGGCACCAAACTGGGGATCCCGGGGCTCATCCATGCTTACAAGACTGCCGCCAGGGAGGCACTCGACCAGGCCGAAGTTGTGGAAAAGGTCATCCGGGTGCAGTTCAGGGTTATTTTCGAATACAGGATGATGAATGAAATCATGCGAATCCTGAAAGAGGACGGAATCAAGATCGTGAATCAGTCATCGACGGTGCATTGCGAAGTCGATTTCCTGGTCAGAAAAAGCCTTGCGACCAAACTGCAGATCCGGTTTTCGCGACTGAATAACGTCCAAATTATTTCTATCTGAGTAATTTACGGCGCTTTTTTTCCTTAAAATTAGTCCGGATAATAATTGTGAAACAGTTGATTTTGCTAACTAATTGAGCGTTAATGATCATTAAATTTATAATCGTTCTAAATAATATTGAATTTGAAAATATTTGGCTGTTCAATTAATTGAAGTCATGTTTACTAACCATGTTAAGGTAAATTCAGGCTTGAGGTTGATGCCTGATTTTGAAAACAATTTTTCAATAAATCAAGGCTGAAATATTTTTTTTTTTAACTTTTTTTTCCAAATTTTGTTAATTAAATAAATCATTCCTTCAGATGATGATTTTGGCTTGCGGACAAAATCTAAACGATTGGAAATTAAACGGGTACAGAAAATTTAAGCAATGTAATCTTCCAGTTAATCGAATTGATGGATAAAAGAGCAGATGAAGTTTGGGAAAATTGCCTAAAAGTCATAAAAGATAATATTAACTTTCAAAGTTTTAAAACCTGGTTTCAACCGATTCGTGCGGTGAAGCTGAAGGACCAGGTTTTAACGATACAGGTTCCCAGCCAGTTTTTCTATGAATGGCTGGAAGAACATTATATTGGCCTACTTAAAAAGACGATCAAAAAGGAATTGGGAAATGAAGGCCGGTTGGAATACAGCATCATTGTCGACAACACCGACAGTGATCCTGGGCCCTATACTATAAAGGTACCAACCGGCGAGAAAAAAGCAACCTTAAACCAGCCGGTTTCAATGCCCATCGATTTAAACAGAGGCACGTCAAAAGAGATCCCCAACCCGTTTATCATACCCGGGCTGAAGAAGATCAAGGTCAATTCGCAACTGATCGAGAGCTACTCGTTCGAAAATTTCATTGAAGGCGACTGCAACCGCCTTGCCCGCTCTGCCGGCTTCGCCGTTGCAGGGAACCCGGGCAAAACCGCATTTAACCCGCTTCTGCTATACAGCCAGACAGGTTTGGGGAAAACCCATCTCTCCCACGCCATTGGCCTGCAGGTTAAAGATACCTTTCCTGAAAAAACGGTACTTTATGTCACCACCGATCAGTTCACCAACCAGTTCATCGATTCGGTCAGAAACAACAACCAAAACGATTTCATTCACTTTTACCAGATGATCGACGTGCTGATCATCGACGATATTCACAACCTTGCCGGGAAGGAAAAAACGCAGGATGTGTTCTTTCACATTTTCAACCACCTGCACCAGAAGAGCAACCAGATCATCCTCACTTCCGACAAGCCGCCGGTGGAGATGAAAGGGATCGAACCGAGGCTTCTTTCCAGGTTTAAATGGGGATTATCGGCCGACCTGCAGATTCCCGACCTTGAAACCCGTATCGCCATCCTGCATAAGAAATTATACAACGACGGCATCCAGATACCCGACGAAGTTGTTGAATACCTTGCCTACAACATCAACACAAACATCCGCGAACTGGAAGGCGCACTGATCTCGCTGCTGGCCCAGTCGTCGCTGAATAAGAAAACCATTACCCTGGACCTTGCCAAACAGATGATCGACAAATTCGTGAAGAATACCTCGCGCGAGATTTCGATTGACTATATCCAGAAGGTGGTGTGCGACTATTTCAACATCCCGGTCGAGATGATACATTCCAAGACCAGGAAACGTGAGATCGTGCAGGCAAGGCAGCTTTCCATGTATTTTTCAAAGAAACATACGAAGTCTTCCCTGGCCAGCATTGGCCTGCATTGCGGGAATAAGGACCATGCCACGGTGCTTCACGCCTGCCGCACGGTGAACAACCTCGTGGAAACGGATAAACAGTTCAGGCAGTTTGTTGAAGAGCTCGACAAACGGATAAAATTGTAACCCATTCACTTCGACCTTGGTAAACATTCTGTTTGTTTGTACCGGCAACATCTGCCGTTCCCCGCTTGCTGAAGGCATTCTCCGAAACAAGTTAAAAACCTCCGGCATTCCAGCATACCTCGACTCATGCGGTTTTGAATCATTTCACACGGGAGATCCGCCCGACCGCAGGGCGCAGGCGGTGGCTTCGAGGTACGGAACCGATATCTCGGCGCATAGGGCCAGGCTCTTTTCCGTTGTCGATTTTGACATCTTCGATGAGATCTACGTGATGGATTCAGGACACCACCGGCAGGTTATGAAACTGGCGCGGAATGAAGCCGACCAGGCAAAAGTCAGTTACATGCTCGAGGTGCTTTTTCCCGGCAAAAATAAGGGGGTACTGGATCCCTGGTATCACGATGAAGAAGCGTTTGAGCAGGTCTATCTCCAGTTAAGCGAGGCATGCGACCTGATCACCCGGAGACTGGTTTCCGAAAACAAACAGCGATGAACAGCATACTGACCGGTGGCCCGGATGCCGGTGCAATCCTGCAGGCCGTTCAGCGGATCGGGCCCTGGGTGAACAAAACCCCGGTGCTGACCAGTCGCACGATCAACCGCATGTTTGGCGCTGAAATTTTCATGAAATGTGAAAACTTTCAGAAAGTCGGCGCCTTCAAAGCCCGCGGGGCCACCAATGCCGTACTTTCATTGGAAAAAAGCCTGCTGCAGTGCGGCGTAGCAACCCATTCATCGGGCAACCACGCGCAGGCGCTTGCATGGGCGGCATCGCTGGTCAATGCCAGGGCTTATATCGTGATGCCCTCCGATTCGTCGAAGATTAAAATTGCAGCTGTAAAGGATTATGGCGGCATCATCACTTTCTGCGAACCAAACCTGGCCTCGCGTGAAACGACCCTTGCCCGGGTGATCGGAGAAACCGGGGCAACCGAGATTCATCCCTACAACAACGAACAGATCATTGCCGGCCAGGCCACTGCAGCGCTTGAATTCCTTGAAGAGACAGGGACCCTGGATATCCTTATGGCGCCTGTCGGAGGCGGGGGATTGTTAAGCGGAACCAGCCTGTCGGCTCACTATTTCTACCCAGGAACGAAGGTAATTGCCGCGGAGCCGGATCAGGCCAAAGACGCTTATCTATCCTTCACCAGCCGCAGTTTTATTCCTTCCTTACATCCCGATACCATTGCCGACGGACTACGGACTTCGCTGGGGTCCATCACTTTCCCAATCATCCTGGAGCATGTTCACGAAATCGTGACTGTTCGGGAAGAGAGCATCGTAAAGGCCATGCGGTTTCTTTGGGAACGGATGAAGATCATCGTGGAGCCTTCATCGGCGGTGCCTTTTGCCGCCATTATGGAAGGAAAAATCGAAACCGCAGGAAAGAGGATCGGAATCATCCTTTCAGGCGGAAATGTTGACCTGGAGACTTTACCCTGGATGCACCATGAATAAAGGTAGATTATATCTCATTCCCTCACCGCTTGCCGAAGGCAGCGTCGATTCGGTCATCCCGGAAGGGACACTTGAGGTGATCAGACGACTGGATCATTTTATTGTCGAGGAGATCCGCACTGCCCGGCGCTTCCTGATCAAAGCCGCGATCACCAAAACCATCGACGAGCTTACATTCATGGTCTTCAATGAGCATACCGGCGATGCCGGACTCTATGATTTCCTGGCCTGCACTGCCTCAGGGCACGACGTCGGACTCCTTTCCGAAGCCGGCGTTCCCTGTGTGGCCGACCCCGGCTCGCTGATCGTGGCGGCAGCTCACGAACTTGGCATAAAGGTTATTCCCCTTACAGGCCCATCTTCCATCCTGCTGGCCCTGATGGCCTCGGGTTTCAACGGGCAGAATTTTTGCTTTTCCGGGTATTTGCCTGCCGATAAAGCCATGCGGATAAAAAAGATCAGGGACCTTGAACGCACGATCCGCGAAAAGGACCAGACACAGATCTTCATCGAAACGCCTTACCGCAATATCCAGCTTTTTGAATCACTCACCGCCGTGTGCCAGGAAAATACAAGGCTTTGTATCGCAACTGATGTATCGGGGGAGCAGGAGTTTATAGCAACAAAACCAATCGGGTCGTGGAAAAGGATAAAGCCGCAGATCCACAAGAAACCGACGATTTTTCTGCTTTATCATTAAAGATGTAACAATCTTCTTATAATAGCGTCCTACACTCATTGATTCACCTTCAATCAACTAAATATTGGAAACCGTACTCTCCATCAGCAGCATTTCGAAAAGGTATGGAAAGATACAGGCTGTTAACGATCTTTCGCTTGACATCAGGAAAGGCCAAGTTTTTGGGATTCTGGGACCCAATGGCAGCGGAAAGACTACGACGCTGAGCATCATCCTTGAATTATTAAAATCGGATGCCGGCAGATTTCAGTGGTTTGGCAAGGCTCCTTCGAAGGAGAGCCGCAAGCGGATCGGCAGCGTGATCGAAAGCCCCAACTTTTTCCCCTACCTCAGCCCCGTGATCAACCTGAAGATCGTGGCCGACATCAAAGATCTTGGTTATGGCGATATCGATCGCGTGCTTCATCTCACCGGGTTATACGAACGGCGAAACACCCGTTTCAAAACGTTTTCATTCGGGATGAAACAACGGCTTGCCATCGCATCGGCGCTCCTGGGAAGCCCGGATGTGCTGATCCTGGATGAGCCGACCAACGGGCTTGATCCCCAGGGGATCGCGCATATCCGTGAACTGATCCTGCAAACGGCCAGCCAGGGAACCACCATCATCATGGCATCGCACCTGCTGGATGAAGTCCAGAAGATATGCAGCCATGTGGCTGTTTTGAGTAAAGGTAAAAAGCTGTTCGACGGCGAGGTGAGCAAGGTGCTGGCCATTTCCGATTCGTTCGAAGTCGCTGCAACTGATATGGATTCCCTTGCCGGAGCTGTTAAACTGCTCCCCGGTTTCCTGTCGGCGGCCCGGGAAGGTGAAAAATTCCTGGTATATTTCAACGGGGTGATCCGCCCGGATGAGCTGAACCGGTTCATGTTCGGGAAAGGGATCATCCTCACCCACCTTTCTGAACGCAAACGCAGCCTTGAGCAACATTTTCTTGAACTTTTACGCGACAACGAATGATAAAGCTGTTAAAAATAGAATTTAAGAAGATACTTACCTACAAGATCTTCTGGCTGCTGGTCGGGCTTTATTTTGTCTTTCTCGCAGCGGGCCTCCTGATGGCCGAGTTCATGGTCAACAACATGGTCGACAACATGAACAGGCATTCTCCCATCCCCTTTCCGCATGTGGCGATCTATTTTTTTCCATGGGTCTGGCAAAACATCACCTTCTTCGCGACCATTCGCTATGTCCTGATCTTTCCGGCCATCGTGATCATCATCCTGGTCACCAACGAATATACCTTTAAAACGATCAGGCAGAACATGATCAACGGGATGAGCAAGGCCGAATTCCTGCTCTCAAAACTGCTGCTGATATTGCTTATATCATTGGTCATGACCATCCTGCTGGCGATCGGAACCCTCATCATCGGGGTCGCCCATACCTCGGGGATCACCCTGTCACTGATCCTGCAGAAATCGTCGTTTATCTGGGGATTTTTCGTTACCATGTTCTGCATCCAGGTATTTGCGCTGTTTTTTGGCTTTATGCTGCGAAACACCGGCCTTGCCATCGCCCTGTTTACCCTATGGGTTTTCATTGCAGAGCCGATTCTCTACCATCTGCTGAAAGCGCCGTTTGTTTTCAAAAACGATATCTCAACCTATCTCCCCGTAAATTCTATCCTTCGCGTAACCGAATATCCCGCCATTCCAGTTTTAAAGCAAGTGATGGGTTTTACCCTCCAGGATTCGGTCGGCCTGTTAACATGCTGCATCCCCCTGCTTTATGCCATGGCCATGATTGGTGGTGTTTACTGGGTACTTGTAAAAAAAGACCTGTAGAGAGTTTGGCAGGATTAAAGTCCTTCTCTTTTCCTTATCACCCATTCAGCAGTAAGGAGTAGGACGATCAGGGCGAAAAGCCATGGATTCCCGATCAGGTCGGAAAGCCTTTTCTGAGAGATTGAAACCGAACGGATATCCTGCCGCGCAAGGATCAAACCAGCCAGTTTGCCGATATCGTCGCGGGTGAGCATTTCCCCGTCATGCGCAGCGGCAATGCGGAAAAGTAAATTGTGGTCGGCGATGAGGTTGGAATTTTCAATATTGACCTTTTCAATGAAAAATTTCCCGGTTTTTTCATAAGCGCCAGTACCTGCCTTTACGGTTGCCTTATAAGCATATTCTCCGGCCGGGAAATTACCGGCATTGAGGTAATAGGATTTCAGCGTTTTGCTGAAAATAAACGGGTAGCTTTTGTTATCCCCATCCGTGATGGTTATCTTTACATCAGGCTGGTTGATGAGTTCGTAGGAGGCATTGTACAATTCGGCTTCGATTCCAACGGGTTCGTTTTCGTAGACCTTGTTTTCAATATGAACCCTGAAGAAGCTTTTATCTTCCTTGGTCGACAGGTACTGCGCCATCTTGTCTATCCAAAGGTCAAACGCCTCGTGGTTTGATTGCTGGATAAAATCCGAGATTCTCCATCTCCAGATGTTTTCACCGGCAATGATCCCGATCTTTCGGTCGGCGGTACGCGAAAACATCACCAACGGCGATTTTGTCGCAACACTGCCCATTTTCTGGGTGAACAGCACCTCGGCCATGGGGCTGACCTGGTAAAGCCCGAACGGGCACTGTAGCGGAGGGAACTCCTTAAACACCGACAAATCACTGTTGTTCATGGTAAAAAGGGAAAATTCCGGGTTGTAGCAGGTCTGCGACTCCGAAAATCCATCCATCGACTGGTTTATGACCAGCCCGGTCTTCATCGCGTTGAAGGCATTGATGTCGGTTTGCGAGCCAAGGATAACCAGCAGCGACACCTTTGATCTCAGCAGCGAACTTATATCGGACACCCGGGTGATCGAGGGCACCTGGTTCAGGATTACCAGGTCATATTTTTCAAAGGTATGCGGAAGCGCGTCAGGGGAAATCATTTCGATCTCAAAATGGGAAGATCCTTCCAACGCCTTCTGAATGGCGGTAATATCGGGATGAGGCGCTTCCGCGACCAGGGCAATCTTCTGCCGCGATTCCAGCACCTCCACCAGGAAGTCGGTGTGGTTGTTCTGTTTGCTTCCCTCCCCTTCCAGTTCATCGATGTGCAGGGAATACTTCACCGTGCCTGTTTCCGCTGCTTCGAGCAAAAAGGTTATTTTCTGTGTTGAACGGTCGCTTCCAGCGCGGATCTCTTTGGTATCGAGGATATGGCTGCCCCGGGATATGGTAAGTTTCGACTTCAGCCCGCTGCACTTGTTCATCCCGACCAGTACCTCAACCGGGAACTTATCGCCTTTGTAAGCAATTTTATTGACCGTCACTTTCCGGATGGCGATATCCTTTTTCAGACTTGTATCGCCCAGCGCAACGGTATAAACAGGGAACGGGATTTTTTGCGCCGCATAGAAGGGGTCGGTGCCTGCGTTATAGATCCCGTCGGTGATCAGCACAACGGCGGCGGCATTCCGGTTGGCATAGCGGGTGCTGACTTCATTAAAGAACAGAGACAGGTCTGTTTTGGCGCCGTCAAAGCCGGCATTGAACCCGGTTGTAAGTTTGTCATCAACGGAATAAAGTTTCACGTCGCATTTTTTCTGGAGGGCGCTTACAAGCTGGGTTACCTCTCCGGGAAGGGTTTTCCGGTACCATACTGAATCATCGGTAAGCAACATCGATCTCGAATTATCGATGCCGATGACGATGGTTGGTTTTTCCAGTCGCTTTTCCGTTTGCCTGAAGAGTGGCGACAGCACCAGGAAGGCGATCAGAGAGACGGATAAAAACCGAAAGGCAGCCATGCTCCACAGCATAACCGACCCCAGGCCCCGTTTAATATCCCGGTAATAGAGAAAAAAAGAATAACCCGCTCCGAGCAGGAGGCAAAGTGCAATAAATCCGGAAGGGTATTCAGTTACCATCAGGTGTGTAATCCACCACAAACAGGAATGGCCTGTCCATTGATATATGAACTAAGATCGGATGCAAGGAATAAGGCAAGGTTGGCAACGTCGTCGGGTGTACCGGCGCGTTTCATGGGGATATCCTGGATCCATTGATCGCGGACATCCTGTGGCAGCCTGGCGGTCATCTCGGTTTCGATATAGCCCGGAGCAATGGCGTTGCAGCGGACGTTGCGGGAACCAAGTTCCTGCGCGATCGACTTTGTAAATCCAATGATGCCGGCTTTTGAAGCAGCGTAGTTTGACTGCCCGCTGTTTCCTTCGATACCCACCACGGAACTCATGTTGATGATGGAGCCGAACCGCTGCTTGATCATCACGCGCTGGATGGCCTTGGTGAGGTTAAACACCGATTTGAGGTTGACGTTGATCACCCGGTCCCAGTCCAGCTCGGTCATCCTGAGAAGGAGGTTATCACGGGTAATCCCAGCGTTGTTGACAAGGATATCGATGGTCTGAAAATCTTCCATGATCTTACTGATCAGCAATTCACTGTCGGCAAATGAACTGGCATCGGAGGCATAGCCTTTGGCCTTGATGCCAAATGCCCGGAGCTCTTTTTCCAACTGTTCTGAATCCTCATTATATTGGATATCTGAAAAAGCAATATTTGCGCCATGTTCGGCAAATTTCAGGGCAATTGACCTGCCGATGCCCCGGTTTGCACCGGTTATCAGTGCTGTTTTTCCCTCAATCAATTTCATAGGCATGATTTAATTTTGTGCAAAGATAGAAATATAGTACAAGGGGTTGAATGAAAAGTAAAACCCTAAATCCATTTCACCAGGTTGAAATCCTGGCGGTGTGGCAACAGCGGGCTTTTCGGGAATAACCTGAAAGCAAAATCATATACACCGGCTTGTCTGATCGGAATATCGCACGCGAACGAGACCATGTTCTTGTCTGAGTTCATCAGCGTCATCTCTTCTATAAAGCTTGGTTCCTTCACTTCATCGTTGATCTTTTTCCCGAAGAGGACTTCAATCCCGATGTCGGTGCCTGAAAGCTCATTCAGGTCTAGGGTAATCTCGGCCTTGAACGATTCGCCCAGGGAGAGTGGTTTCTGGTTTGAATCGGGCAGATTGAGCGAGATCACCTCAATACTCTCCCACCCTCTTGAAACTTTGCGCTTCCAGCTGGCAATGTGCCGTGCCAGTTCATAATTCCTGGCTTCCATGAGATGGGAGCGTTTGAACAGGGGACTGTAATACTGGCGGATATAATCGTCAAGCTGCCGTTTCATTGTAAAATGAGGGGCAATTTCGGAAATGGTGTTCTTGATATAGGAGACCCATTTCACTGGCACATTCTTTTCATTGACATCATAATAGATGGGTATGATCTCCTCTTCAAGGATGGAATAGATGGTCTCGGCATCGAGTTCGTCCTGGAACTGGTGATTGTCGTAGGTTGACTCCTCCTTCAACATCCAGCCTGCGTTGGGGCGGTAGCCTTCGGCCCACCATCCGTCGAGCACGCTGAAATTGACAACCCCGTTCATCACCGCCTTCTCGCCGCTGGTGCCTGAAGCCTCCAGTGGGCGTGTGGGGGTATTCAGCCAGATGTCAACGCCTTTGATGAGGTATTTGGCCAGTTCCATATCGTAATTCTCGAAAAAGAAAATTTTGCCGACAAATTCAGGAATGTGCGAAATTTCAAAAATGCGTTTGATCAGGTCCTGGCCTGCCTTATCGTTGGGATGGGCCTTGCCGGCAAACATGAACTGAACCGGTTTTTCCTTGTTGTTGACGATTCGCGACAACCGGTCGAGGTTGCTGAAAAGCAGGTGAGCCCGCTTGTAAGTGGCAAACCGCCTGGCAAACCCGATGGTAAGTGCCTTGGGATTGGCAAGTTCGCGGATCTTGAAGATCAGTTTCGGGTTTTCATGACGGCGGGTCATGTCGTCGTAGAGGTGACGCAGTAATGACTCTGTCATCTGGTCCTTCTGCCTGAGCTTGGTCTTCCAGATAACCTCATCGTCAACATTGTGGATATTCTTCCAGTACTGCGGATTTGACTGGTCGGCAAGGTAGGCTTCGCCGAATTCCTTTTTGTACAACTGCTGCCAGGTTTTGGCGGTCCAGGTCGGCAGGTGAACGCCGTTTGTTACATAGCCGATATGAAGTTCGTCGGGATAATAACCCGGGTAAAGTTTGGCAAACATCTCCCTGGTCACCCGGCCGTGAATTTTACTCACGCCGTTGATCTCCTGCGACAGTTTTGCAGCCAAAACGCTCATGGAGAATTTTTCATTCACATCGTTTTCGGTCATCCGGCCGAGGTTCATAAATTGATCCCATTTCTGGTTCACGAGATCGGGGTAGTGTGACAGGTACCTGCGCAGCAGGTCTTCAGGGAAGGTATCATGGCCTGCCGGTACGGGAGTATGCGTTGTGAACAGGGTCGAACAGCGTACCATCTCCAGCGCCTGCTGGAATGTAAGCTTGTCGTTCTGGATGTAGTTACGCAACCGTTCCAGGCCAATGAAGGCAGAGTGGCCCTCGTTGCTGTGATACACGTCGGGGTTGATTCCGAGGGCATCGAGCATGCGGATCCCGCCGATACCCAGCAGCAATTCCTGGCGAAGGCGGTTCTCGAGGTCGCCGCCGTAAAGCTGGTGCGTGACGCTGCGGTCGCCTTCTTCGTTTTCCTCGATATCGGTATCCATCAGGTACAGCGGTACGCGTCCAACGTCGCATCGCCAAACCTTGGCATACATCGTGCGGCCCGGAAGCGCGAACGAAGTTTTGATCCAGTTGCCCTGTTCGTCACGGACAGGGATGAGCGGCATATGGGTGAACTTCTGGGGTGTATAGATGGCGATCTGGTCGCCGAAAATGGAGAGGCTCTGGGTAAAATAGCCGTAACGGTAAAGCAGGCCGACGCCGACAATGTTGAAATTGGAGTCGCTGGCCTCTTTCAGGTAGTCGCCCGCCAGCATTCCCAGTCCGCCTGAAAAGATCTTCACCGTGTCATGAAGGCCATATTCCATGCTGAAATAGGCAACCATCTCTTGCGGTTTGTCAGCAGCCTTCGCCATGTAGGCATTGAAGTTTGCTGTAACCTGGTTGAGCTTTTCAATGAAAGTATCATTTTCACTGAGATCCTGCAACTCCTTGAATGACAACGATTCAATAAGCGCGATCGGGTTGAATTTCAACTCATACCACCGTTCGCGGTTGATCATTTGAAATAATTCGGAACCCTCGTAATTCCACGACCACCATAAATTTTTGGCCAAACGTTCAAGGCTGGCAATATTTTCGGGCACGCGTTGCTGGATCAATACCTTCCTCCATTCAGGCCTGGCTTCCAATGTACTTTTAAGGGATGCGACCAGCAGTTGCGGTTGTTTTCCGGCATACTGCTCGGCCCTGGAAGAGGCGTCATTGAGCGCCTCGGAATAGGCTTCCCTGTAGTTGTTGATCAGATTTTTCCATAAAACCGACCGGGAAATTTCGTAAGCCTTGATCCGGATCTTGATGATCTCCTTTTCGGTCTTTGAAATGCAGTTTAATATATGCCTGACAATGTTTTCGATTACCTCGTTGGTATTGTCGTCATTCCGTTCGATGATCGAAGTACAGTCCTTGACGGCCGGGAACAGGGTCTTGATCCATTGCCCGAATCCTGTGAGGGAAGTCGTAATGGTAGGAATATGGTATGAAAGGCTTTCGAGGGCTGCATATCCCCATGGTTCATAATAGGAAGGGAAGACCGTACCATCGAAACCAATGAGCAGGTCGTAATATTTCAGGTTGAAAATCCCATCGTCGCCATTCAGGTAAGTCGGGATATAGACGACCTTGACTTTGTCTTCGGGACGGTTCAACAGTCCGTTTGATTTGATCCTGCGCAAAATGGCGTCATTGTCCGGGTCGGCCAGGCTGTGCGTGGTGAATTCCTCCTGCCGGGGTTTAGCCGGAGTTTTTCCCTCCATGCGGTCGAGAAGATCCTGGCGGGGGCCGTTTGGTCCGGAAGGAACCGCGATGAACGCGATGACCGTCTGGGGCAGCCTGGGCTGTTTGTTCAGCATGCCGATGGAATCGATGAAAACATCGATGCCTTTGATCCTTACTTCGTAGCGGCTGCTGTTTAATATGAGAATGCTGTCTTTGGAATAGACCTCCCCGGTCAGCGCCCCGGCAACCTCGAGTAGTTTCTCCCTGGAAATATTGCGTTTTTCAGGAAATACTTCGTTGGCAGGCACCCAGGCGTCATCAAACCCGTTGGGGGTGAGCAGATCGGCCTCCTTGTCGAGGAAGTGGATGCACTCGTTGTTGGTGATCTGGCTTACCGTGGTAAAATAATCGGCTTCATGCGCCGATAATTTTTCAAGCGAATACATGGCCAGCACATCGAACTGACGGGCAATGGCCTCGGCGCTGTAGTTCAGGAGGTTGTCATACAATGGCAAACCATGGGCCGCAATGGTCCTTCCCACAACCGTGCCATGGGTGGTGAACACGGTTCCGATCTGGGGAACCATTTCTTTCAGGTATAAGATCCCGGTACCGGTTTTCCATTCGTGAAACTGCGCGATGATCTTATCGTGGTGCGACAGGTTGCAGTTGTAGAAACTCTCGATGATCAGCCCGGCGGCATAACCGAAAAAGGCGGGTTCGATGTAGTCCCAGTGACCCGACAGGGAATCGAGTTTGTAGCTTTCCCAGAAATGGGCGAATATTTTATCCTTTTCGGAAAAGAAGGAGGTAAAATCGACCAGCACCACGACCGGCTTGCCGGGGATGTTCCATCGTCCGATCTTTATACGCAATCCTTCATCTTCGGCGATTTCGCGCCAGGATTTATATAAAAACTTATCCTCGATAAATTCCGGATTCTGGTGTGTTTCCTTCCATACATCAGGTCCGATAAGAATGTAATTATCTTTGAATTCGCCTGTGAGTACCTGGGCTTTGGTAGATAAGGCTGTATGAATACCTCCGATTTTGTTGCATACTTCCCAACTCGTTTCAAAAAGGTAATCGGGGGTTACGAGCAGTTTATCCTTCATCATTATTTGCTGGTTTTCTTTTTAACTTTAGTTTTTGTTTGCGGTTTTGGCGCCGGCGTCTCTTTTTTCGCTTTTGCCGGTTTTGTTTTCGCGGCAGTTTCTTTTACTGGTACTTTTACTACTGCTTCAGCATCTTCATCAACCCGGATCATGAAGTCGGAAAGGACGTTCATGTAGTTGATAAAGGCTTCGTAAGGAGAACCGTACGGGTTGAAGTACTTGTGCACTTCGCCTGCCGAGAACCACTTCGTACACATATAATAGAAGTGATTGCTGGTCTGGAGGTATTGCCAATCCCTTAATATCCCGGGATTTGTGCAGTTTCTGATCTTCGGTTCATAAGAATAAAGTTTGGCGAACGCCTCGTCCTGAAGTTCGTTGCCCAGCCAGGCTGTCAGGTCGCGTTCCTCATCGGCCCACGAAATAGCGTGGGGTACCGAGATGGCCGACACGGGCTGGAGATCGTTGTACAGGTCTTCGGGGGTGCTGAATCTGAAATTCGATTTTGAGAATACCGTAGTGGGAAGTGCGCGGAAGAAATCAAAGATGCCGGTCTCTTTCCACTGGTGTTCGCCGATGGTTTCATAATCGAGGAAGAGGTTCACCACCTCCTCGTTCTTATCGACCTTATTCAGCCAGTTGACAAACTTCTCGGTTGTGAGGGGCCATTCAGACCACTCCTGGTTTGAGAACCTGAATGTCAGGTCATCGCTCAGCCGGAAATTACGCAACAAAACCTTCAGTTTCGGGTTGATGCTGTTGCAGTACATGAAATTCGGACTTTTCCATCCAAGGATGTGCTTGGCGCCTTCGGTCAGCATGGTGTGAAAACCCATGTCGGCCACCATCTCCCCGATCCGGTCGGAGTAGATCAATTCCGTGTTGCGGAAGGTTACCGGGCGTTTGCCAAACAGCGCTTCCACTTTGGCGGCGTGTTTTTCGACCTGACGCACAAACTCATCCTTGTTTGCAAGGGATGCAAGCGAATGTGCATAGGTTTCGGCAAGGAACTCAACCTGGCCGGTATCCGCCAGTTGCCTGAAACTCGCAATCACCTCCGGAACATGGGCTTCCAGCTGTTCGAGGGCAGTTCCCGAAATCGAATAACTGACTTTAAACGCCGACCCGAACTCTTTGATCAGCTCAAGCATCAGATTGTTGGCAGGAAGGTACGATTTCTCTGAAACCCTGCGGATGATGTGGCGGTTCTGATAATCATCATAGTAGTGATGATCTTGTCCGATGTTGAAAAACCGGTAGGTCCTGAGGCGGAAAGGCTGGTGGACCTGAAAATAGAGGCAGATGGATCTCATATGATCAATTATAAAACAGCTTGATTATAAACTTCAATTACATTAACGGCGGCATTTTCCCAGATCAGGTTGTCGACTTCGGACTTCCCGTAGCGGATGAACATTTTGCTCAGGCCTTCATAGTGAAGGATCCCGTAAATCGCATCAGCCAGCGCATCGATATCCCAAAAGTCGACCTTGAGGGCATGTTGCAATACTTCGGCCACACCCGACTGTTTGGAGATCACCACAGGAACGTTCGATCGCATGGCTTCCAGCGGTGAGATACCGAAAGGTTCTGAAACCGAGGGCATCACGTAAACATCGCTCATGGCAAACATGGTATCCACTTCGGGACCTGCAAGAAACCCCGTGAAATGGAATTTGGTGGCGATTTTAAGCTGGGCAACCCGGCGGATCATGCGGTTGAGCAGGTCGCCCGAACCGGCCATGACAAACCGCACATTCGAATCACGCTTTAACACTTTATTTGCAGCTTCCACAAAATAATCGGGGCCTTTCTGGTAGGTCACACGGCCCAGGAAAGTGACGACCTTTTCCTTTACATGCTTTGTCACACCTTCAAGGTCGGGACGGTCGACCGGTTCAACGGCGTTATGCACCGTGATGACCTTCTCGGCCGGAATCCCATATTTTTCAATGACGATCTGGCGGGTCAGGTTGCTCACGGTAATCACCAGGTCGGCTTCGGTCATACCCTGGCGTTCAATGTCGTAAACCGGCTGGTTCACGTGCTCGCCAGAGCGGTCGAACTCCGTGGCGTGTACATGCACAACCAGCGGTTTTCCTGAAAGTTTCTTGGCCGTGATGCCTGCCGGGTAGGTAAGCCAGTCGTGGGCGTGGATCACATCAAAGTCGTTGCTTGTGGCAATGGACGATGCCACCAGCGCGTAGCGGGATACCTCCTCCATCAGGTTCGGGCCATATTTGCCGGAGAAGGTGTACTGTTTTGAAAAAACAGAGTGCTGTTCTTCGGCGGATGTCAGCTGGTCGGTGGTGACCATTTTCTCAAACTCTTCAGGATCGAGGTAGGGAACCAGGTTTGAGCCGATCTCCATAAACTGAATCTTGTCCCAGTATTCCCTGGTCTCGGTTTTACTGAAGTCCATCACCACATCACTGGCGTTGACCAGGCGAAACCCCTCTTTCGTTTCATCACCATAGGCTTTGGGAACGACGAATATTACCTCGACGCCATGTTTTACAAGGCCTTTGGTCAACCCGAAACAGGCTGTACCAAGTCCTCCGGTAATATGCGGAGGGAATTCCCAACCAAACATTAAGACACGCATTGTTATTTACGATTTACGATTTTGGATTTACGATTTACGATTTTGGGTTAAGCCGGCTTTCACAATAGTAGTTGAGTGCCTTGTTAAAATCATGGATAATAAATTCAAATCATTGTTATTTTTTTCCCCGGTCTTTAGTCCGGATATCAATTTGTTCTTATCTATTGCCCCGGCCTGAAGTCAGGAACTATTCAACCACCTCTGATCTATTGCCCCGGCCTTCAGGCCGGGGATAAAGGCAACCAATCCATGGGACTTTAGTCCCATTTTTTCATTCCGGAACAGGGACCATCAAACCCCTGGATCTCTCTATTCATTTTTTTTAATCAGATAATCAATCCTCAGCAATTCGGCTACCGACCATGCCATCGAGATGGCGCCGCGGCCGGTATGAGGCGGATCGCCGTCATATAGCTCGGAGATGGTACCAATACCGTGTTCGGTCATCACAGGCTCAAAGCCATCATAGAGTGATTTAATCAGCGACATCCCGCTCTTGCCGTGGATGCGCAGATACCCTTCCACAAAATGGCCCAGCAGCCATGGGGTCACTGTTCCCTGGTGATAGGCTGAATCGCGTGTGTCGGGATCGCCGTAATAGGAACCCTTGTAAACCGGGCTCTTGGGCGTGAGCGTGCGTAATCCGCGTGGGGTAAGCAACTCCTGCCTGACGCGGCTCAATACCTCTTTCCTGATCTCCTCGCGTACAGGGGAATAGGGAAGCGACGTGGCGATGACCATGTTGGGCCTCACGGTCCAGTCCTTGTAAGCTCCGTCGACATAATCGGCCAGGTATCTCTTTTCGGGGCTCCAGAAGGTTTCGAAGAAGGAGCCGGGGATATCGCACGAGAGCGGTTCCCATTCCTTGCAAAACTCCGTGTCGCCTGCGAGACCGGCCATCTCCAGGCTGAACTTGATGGCGTTATACCACAACGCGTTCACTTCGACCGTTTTCCCGATCCTGGGGGTGACCGGTTTTCCGTGCGCGATGGCATCCATCCAGGTGACAGCGACTCCGGGAACGCCGGCATAGATCAGCCCGTCGGTATCCATGTGGATGTCGAAATCGGTGCCGTCGCGGTAACCTTCGAGAATAAGTTTCATCTTTTTGCCATAGGCCGGCCATATCTCCTTTTTCTCACCCGAGAAATTGGCGTATTGCTGCAAAGCCCAGAAAAACCAGAGCGATGCATCCGAAGAGTTGTAGGATGTACGGCTGCCGGTTCCGAAATTAGGGAAGAGCGGCCCCTTCATTTCCGAGATCATGGTATCGATGACCGCCCTGAAGGTGGCATAGTCGCCATTCAGCAGGGTAAGCCCGGGGAGCGAAATAAAAGTGCTCCGGCCTGAACGGCCAAACCATGGGAATCCCGCAATGATCTCGGTACCCTTCTCCTTTTTGACAATAAACTGCTGGGCGGCATTGGTAAGGCAGTTGGCGAAATTGTTACGCGGGATCCTTTTAGCCAGTTCAGCTTCAAAGGTGCGTTTCATCGAAGTTGTATTTAACCCCTTGGTTCCCGCTGCAAAATAAACGCTCTCCCCCTTCACGATATCGAATTCAAAAAAGCCTGGTACGTAAAGGTCTTCCTGGTATTCAAATCCGCGTTCCATCTCTTCCTGGTATTCAATACTGTAATACCAATCGGGAACATGAACATATTCGGCGGGCTTCGAAAGCTGCATGAAAAGATCGGTGTAGCCCTGGTACATGCGCACCTTGATGCCCTGCTGAACCTTTTCATATTTTGTATCGGCGAAGATGTTGACCTTGCTCAGCGCGTGAATGTTGCGGAAGGCAAGAAAAGGCCTCAGCCTGAGTTTGGTGGGGGAATGCGCTTCGACCAGGGTGTACTTGATGATCATGCGGTCTTCACGGGTGGTGAACACCATCTCCTTGGTAAGGATCACCCCGCCGACCCTGTAGGTCATCTTCGGGTATGGCTCGGTGACAAAATCGCGGATATATTTATGCCCCTTCGGATTGTACTTGCCACCCGGGTATTTGTGAATCCCTAGGTTAAAGTCGGAGTCCATCTGGATCACCGTTTCATCCAGCGAGGAAAGCAGTACGTGATTTTCATTGTCGATACCGGGCTGCGATGTAACAAGCATCCCATGGTATTTCCTTGTATTGCAATTGATGATGGTAGAGTTGGCATACGACCCTGCCCTGTTTGACCGCAAAACCTCGCGGTTTAACGAGTATTCCAAATTAACCAGTTGACTTTTATCAAAATTGATGTAGCTCATTGTGGTTTATTTTCGTAAGATGATTGAATATGTGATCTTTGCGCCTGTGAATCCCGGCAGTACCCGGGTGAATCTATAACAGTTTTATGCATTACACAGATGTACCCAATCTCCAAATATAGTATTTATAAATTAATTTGCAAAGGTACGATTTTCATTGTTTTTATCGTTAATAAGACTGAAACTTAATATTTCCTTACTTTTGACGCGCTAAACTCCTGTAATAATGCGATTTTTCAGAATCCTGTTTTTTTTATTCATTCCTTGTTTTCTTATGCTGGGAAACCTTGCCTGCCGGAAAACGGATAAAATAGATACCAGCCCGGGACTGCACCTGGCTTTTTCGACCGACACCGTGTTCTTTGATACCGTTTTTCCATCCATCGGGTCGGTAACCCAGCGCCTCATCGTGCACAACCTGAATAAGAACAAGGTAAGTGTAGCCTCTATTCAGCTGGCTGGCGGACAAAGTTCCAATTACCGCATCAATGTCAACGGAACCCCTGCCATCAGTGCATCCGACGTTGAAATTGCCGGAGGCGACAGTATCTTTATATTTGTAAGGGTAACCATCGATCCGAACAGCCAGGACATCCCCTTCGTGGTGACCGATTCCATTGAATTTCTGACGAACGGCTCGCTTCAGAATGTGAAGCTTGTTTCCTGGGGTCGCAACGCGATCTTTTACCGGAAGGCGAAGCTGAAGGGAAATATCACCTGGGACAGCCTTCGCGCGCATGTCATCTATGATTCGCTGCGCATCGACACCAATTCGACCCTCACCATCATGCCGGGTACCCGGGTCTATTTTCACAAGGATGCTTGGATGGCCGTTTCATTTAACGCTACCCTGAAAATCCACGGGATTACCGGCATCCCGGTCACCTTCCAGGGCGACCGGATGGACCCTTTTTACAAAGATCTCCCCGGACAGTGGGGCGGGATTTACCTGGAGCGCGGAAGCAAAGACCATGAGGTGATCAATGCCATCATTAAAAACGGATCTTTCGGATTTTCTGTCGATTCGCTGGGAGCGGCGGGCAACCCCATGGTCACCATCACCAACTCCATTATCCGGAATATGACCTCCGACGGCATCTATGCCTACGGATCATCAATTACATCGACGAACTGCGTGATCGGCGATTGCGGCGGGTCCTCCATATATATAGAATATGGCGGGTCGTACGATTTCAAACAGCTGACGGTCGGGAACTACTGGTTTTCCTCCGTGCGTCACGGGCCGGCAATCAGGTTGAGCAACTACACCTATGACAAGGCCGTTCAGGTACCCAACCCGCTCATAAAGGCCTATTTCGGCAACGCGATCCTTTATGGTGCCAGCGACGAAGAACTCGGTCTTGATTCGGTGGCCGGAACTCAGTTTAACTATAAGTTTGAGAATACGATCCTGAAAACAGGAATAAAAACCGGCAATTCCTCAAGGTACGTGAACTGCCTTATCAACAAGAACCCGCGTTTCAAGGAGGTGGTCAAGTGGGATTACCGCATCGACAGCATCTCCCCGGCCATCGACAAGGGCCTCGACCTTGGCATTCCTAAAGACATCGTTGGGAACGACAGAACAGGGCTACCGGACCTTGGAGCATACGAATACGTTAAAAAGAATTAAAAATTAAAAATTACGAGTGCTCAATATAGGTTCAACCAGTTTACCCGTTCACCTGTTTACCCGTTCACCATTTCGTTACTTTCCCAATGCTTTCACCATCGCATCTCCCAGGTCAGCCGGTGAGTCAACGACGTGAATGCCGCATTGACGCAGGATCTCCTTTTTAGCTTCGGCGGTGTCTGATTTTCCGCCAACGATGGCCCCTGCGTGGCCCATGGTGCGGCCTGTGGGCGCAGTTGCCCCGGCGATGAAACTCACCACCGGCTTTGTGCCATGCTGCTGGATCCAATAGCCGGCATCGGTTTCCATGTTGCCTCCAATCTCCCCGATCATGATAATTCCTTCTGTTTCGGGGTCGGCCATAAACATCTGGACTGCTTCAACGATGGTGGTTCCGGGGATGGGGTCCCCTCCTACCCCGATCATGGTGGTTTGTCCGAGGCCCACCTTGGTGATCTGGTCAACCGCTTCATACGACAAGGTCCCCGAGCGGGAAACGATGCCGATGGATCCCGGTTTGTGAATAAACCCGGGCATGATGCCGATCTTGGTGCTGGGCGGCGTGATGATCCCCGGGCAATTCGGCCCGATCATCCGCACGCCATGACAACGCAGGTATTCCTTCACCGAGATCATATCCTTTACCGGGATGCCTTCGGTGATGCAAACGATCAGTTCGATCCCGGCGTCGGCCGCTTCCAGGATGGCGTCGGCCGCCAGCGGGGGCGGAACAAAGATCACTGAGACGTCGGCCCCGGTTGCTTTTACGGCGTCGGTCACTGTGTTGAAGACCGGCCGGTCGAGATGCATCTGCCCGCCCTTGCCGGGAGTAACCCCGCCAACGATGTTGGTGCCGTATTCAATCATCTGGCCCGTGTGAAACGAACCCTCGTGGCCGGTAATGCCCTGCACGATTACCTTTGAATCTTTGTTAACCAAAATACTCATGGAAAAAAAATTAAAAATTAAAAATTAAAAATTACCAGAAGGCTCATATGTTTCTACGTCCTTCGTCCCACGTCCCACGTTTTCACGTCTCAAAGATACTCCCTTTTAAAAAAAAGAAAACTTTTTCGTGATAATTTTGTCAGAACCTTTATTATTCCTAAACTTTGTACCTCTTTGAATCCCCTGAAATATGCGAATTTCTTCATCCACCGATACGATTTGTGCCCTGTCGACCGCCCCGGGAACGGGCGCCATTGCCGTGATCAGGCTCTCCGGACCATCTGCTTTTGAGGTAACAGGCAGGATTTTCAAACCTGCGGAAAAGAACCTGGAGATAGCCTCGGTCAAATCCCACACGATTCACCTGGGCACCATCGGCGGCGAAACAGGCATCCTCGACGAGGTGCTGGTGAGTATTTTCAGGACGCCGCACTCATACACGGGCGAGGATGTTGTGGAGATTTCGTGCCACGGTTCGGTATATATCCAGCAGAAGATACTTGAATTGCTGGTCTCCTGCGGGCTGAGGCTTGCCAGGCCGGGCGAGTTTACCCTGAGGGCTTTCATGAACAAGAAATTCGATCTGTCGCAGGCCGAAGCGGTGGCCGACCTCATCGCCTCCCATTCTTCCGCATCGCACGACCTGGCCATCAGCCAGATGCGCGGCGGGTTTTCGAAAAAAATCAACGCATTGCGGCAATCGCTGCTCGAATTTACCGCCCTCATCGAACTGGAACTTGATTTCAGTGAAGAACACATGATCTTTGCCGACCGCACCGGTTTCCAGACCCTGCTGAACCAGATTGAAACGGAACTTACGTCACTCATAAAGTCGTTCAGCCTGGGCAACGTGATCCGAAGCGGCATCCCGGTGGCCATCATCGGGAAACCCAACGTGGGCAAGTCGACCCTGCTGAATGCCCTGCTGAACGAGGAAAAGGCCATCGTATCTGAAATCCCCGGTACCACCCGCGACGCCATCGAAGACACCATCGTGATCGGCGGCTACAGCTTCCGGTTCATCGACACCGCGGGGTTGCGTGCGGCCGAGGACCAGATCGAAACCATCGGCATTGAGCGCACCTGGGAGAAGATCAGCGAGGCGAGCATCATCCTGTATGTGTTCGATGCCACAGTGCAGTCCTTTGCCGACGTGATGGGTTCGATTGCCGAGTTCAAAGAGTTCACGGCGGGCAATGCCCGGTCGATGCTGCTTGTCGGCAACAAGATGGACAAGCTGAAGGTATTACCGAAAGGCTTTAAGGATTTCGTTGAGTACGACACCATTTTCGTTTCGGGCAAGCGCCGCGAGAACATCCATATGATCTCCGAGCATTTGCTCCAGGTAGTTGCAAACACCAATGTTTCCGACAACACCATCGTATCGAACTCCCGCCACCACGAGGCCCTGCAGCACGCGTATGATTCGGTTGTATGCGTTCACGACGGCCTCAGCGCCGGCATCTCGCCCGATCTGCTTACCACCGATCTGCGGAACGCGCTGTATTATTTAGGTGAGATTACAGGGGAAGTGACCAATGATGAGATTTTGGGGACGATTTTTAGTAGGTTTTGCATCGGCAAGTAAATACACATAATATGCGTTGAGCATAAAACCTAAATGCAACGAAAAGCCCAGTAACGACGGGCTTTTTTTATGTTCATAAACTTTGTTTGTTATACGTCCGATACCTGATATTATGCCTATATTTGTACCCTATTTGTACCTCATGTCGAAAAAGACGAAAATTTGGTTTTTTCATCTTGACAAGATGGCACACTTAGACACACATAGACACACACAGACTTAACAGGACGCTTTATGAGCTCAAATCTCAAGGTACAAAGAATCTGCCAGAATTGCGGATTGGAATTCATTGCCAAAACCACATTCACCATTTATTGCTCTCACAGATGCAACCGGATGGCTTATAAAATCAAGGAACGGGCTGCAAAGCTCGAAGGAAGCAACAAGGAAACACAGCGACTCAAATTAATACCTTTTGAGGAATTGAACATGAAGCCTTTCCTGAGCATCAATGAAGCAGCCAAACTGCTGGGGATAAGCAGGAGGACTATCTACAGAATGATTGACCGTAAAGAACTGAACCCCGGAAAGGCTGGTGCCCGCACAATTTTAAGGCGTGCCGACCTTGAGACCATATTCAAAAAAGTAAAGTCAGAAAATGCTGATCCTACAAACCCGGCATTGCCTAAAACATATCAGCTTGAAGATTGCTACAACCTTAACGAAATCATTGGCAAATACGGCATCTCCTATGCTGCATTGAGAAATTTGGTCAACCGGAACAACATCCCTAAAGTTATGGACGGGAGGTTTCTTCACCTGCCAAAAGAAATGATCGACAAGATCCTCGTGTCCGGCCAATGATGAAGATCTTCCGCAGTCTAAAGTTAAAGAAATTTCTGGAAGACCAGGAGCTAAGGCAACTACGAAAGAAACGCACAAAATGAGGAAGAGAACCCGGGCAGAATTGCAATTAAGTGAATTTTTAACCGTTCGAGAGGTTGTCTTCTTCACCCTGGGTATAAAGTCCCGCTGCCCTCATTAACCGTTTAAAACAGGATTCAAGGCATCAGTTCGACAGGACATTGATTTTATTGTCCTGCCTTGGAACAGTTTCAAATCTGATCAGTTCTGGATTGAATGATACAAATTCCGGCTTTAAGTCAAATAAATGAAATAAAATACGATATGTCCATTAAAGTGAAGTTAAGATTGAAGAAGATTACTGGTGACCGACACAGCCTCTACCTGGACTATTATCCCCCGGTCGTTCACCCCGATACCGGCAATCTGACCCGGCGGGAGTTCCTTGGTTTCTATTTGTTCGACAAGCCAACAACCGCTTCCGAAAAGCAACATAATAAGGATACAGTTCAACGCGCTGAGCATATCAGGATGATGCACGATAACCAGTTAAACAAGCCGGAAATATATACCGAGGCTGAAAAACAGCAACTGAAAATCAAGGAAAAGGGAGAGCAATCGTTTGTGGAATACTTCCTCAAACTGACCCAGCAGCGGCAGACAACAAACCACGATAACTGGGTGTCGGCTTATCATTACCTCTTCAAGTTTACCAAGGGCAAACTAAAGTTTACCGACCTGGATGAGAAATTCTGCAACGACTTCAAACATTATCTCTGCACCACCCCTTCCAATAAAAGCACCAAAGCGCTTCTTTCACAAAATTCGGCCTTCTCCTATTTCAATAAATTGAAAGCTGCCTTGAAACAAGCCTACCGCGACGGGATCCTGCAGTATGACCTTAATGTGAGGGTCGACAGGCTAAAGGAAGCCGAAAGCAAACGAAATTTCCTGACACTGGAAGAGCTGAATAACCTGGTAAAGGCAGAATGTCCTGACATCGTGCTGAAAAATGCTGCCATCTTTTCCGCTCTGACCGGGTTAAGGTATTCTGATATCGAGAAACTTGTATGGGACGAGGTTGAATATACTGCCGGGCAGGGTTATTCGCTGAACTTCCGTCAGCAAAAAACACGGGGAGTAGAATACCTGCCCATTGCCGATCAGGCTCATGGATTGATGGGTGAACCGGGACTTCCAACCGCAAAGGTGTTTAAAGGCTTGAAATATTCTGCTACCATGAATGTTCATCTGCTTACCTGGTTAAACAGTGCGAAGATCACAAAAAAGATAACCTTTCATTGTTTCAGACACACCTATGCAACTTTACAATTGTTCAATGGAACCAGCCTCTATACGGTTTCAAAAATGCTCGGTCACCGCGAAATCAAAACAACCCAGGTCTATGCCAAGATCATCGACCAGACCAAGAGAGATGCTACTGACAAAATCAAACTGACTTTTTAAACATTTCCCCTTTTAGGATAAAATTGAATATATGAATACTGAAGTATTAGAGAAATGTTTAACACTGATAGACAGGCAATCAATTTCTAAAGATGATGATGGAGATAATTTCATAGAAAAAGCCGGCAGTCTGAATAACTTCTATGTCAAACCATTCAGGAAAGAGCTGGATTTAAATTTGTTAACCCGGGGAACTCCCGGAGAAAAAAATGATCTGATCATATACTACATTTCAGAATTTATAAGGATTGAGAACTTCCCCCCGTTTAACACCATTGTTAATAACATTGAGGGTACTTTTATCAATGTAAAGTATGACTCACAGGTTGGCCCCATGGATAGGCGTGACCACTTTCTTGTTAATCGGCATTATTTTTATGTATTGTTATTGAATGAGATACAAAAGTGTTGCTTTAATTACAAAATCCCTTTTCTGAAAATTTGCAGTGATTTGTTTTTCCCGATCGAAACTATCGACTATGAAAGCGCAATAGAATATAAAAAATGGGATGACTTTTCGGTTCGTGAAATGCCGGCAAAAATGATGTCAATGCCTGAGATAAAGCCAGTGTTTAATCCTGAATCCATCCCCAGGATTTTTGATATTCTGAAGGATTATTTTTCCCTGGAACATCAGACCATATTATTATTGATTTTGAAAAGTGGCGGCAATGCCAGCGAACCAATTTTGTTCAGGGAATCAGGCACCCGCCTGGCCGATGCTTTCAAGCAACTTTACAATTGTGGTATAATAAAAGGCTGTCAAAAAAAAGAGCTTGAAAACTGGATCAGTGAGAACTTTTATTACCGGCAGCGTGAGACCGTGAAAAAATTCTCCCCAAGGTACCTTAACGATCTGATCTCAACAAACAAGGATAATTGCCAAAATCCAATTCTGAATATCATTCCGGACAAAAAATCAGGAAATTTCACCATTAGTAAATTATAATATCCTTTACGGGTTCATGTGGGGTTGTTCCCCACCGTATTGTAACCCTGCTAAATGAGCGGGTACCATTGCCGAAAGTTTCACTAAAACAAATAAGCAATGGAAAAATTAACATTTGAAGAATTACCGCAAGCCGTAACCCAGTTACATGAAAAGCTGGTAACCATCGAGCGGCTGTTACTTTCAATAAGTAACGATCCCCAACCCGAAGCCGATAAACTTCTGACCATTACAGAGACCGCTGAAATCATTCATCTTTCGGTGCCTACTGTGTATGGTTTGGTTCAACGTTCCGAAATCCCGGTATGCAAACGCGGCAAGCGTCTCTATTTCTCAAAGTTGGAGGTTACCAACTGGATCATGGCCGGCCGAAAGAAAACGACCGACGAAATCAGCGCAGAAGCTGTTGCATATTTCCTTAAGCCAAGTAGAAGGAGGAAACAATGATCCAGAAACAATCTGTTGAAGATGTCCAGAATTTAGGCATTACCGAGGTTATCGGTAAATTTATGGCCCTTACCAAAAAAGGAACAAACTACCAGGGGCTTTGCCCCTTTCATACGGAAACGTCTCCCAGCTTTTCTGTTACCCTCTCCAAGGGGATCTACAAATGCTTTGGTTGCGGCAAGACAGGTGACGCGATCAACTTTGTGATGGAGCTGAAGCAACTTGATTTCCCGTCGGCCGTAAAGGCCATTGCAGCTGATCACAATATTAATATAGTCATGGAGAATGATTCTGCCGAAGCCAGGGCGAAGGCAACTCACCAGGAACTTCTGTTTTCTGCCAACAAGCTTGCTTTTGAATGGTTCAGGAAAAATCTGAATCAGAAGGAGAATGCCACAGCCCTTGTTTATGTGAAAAGTCGCTGGAATGATGAAATGATCGGTGCTTTTGGGATAGGTTTTGCGCCGGACAGCTGGGATGGCCTTAAAAACCATGCAATTGCCAATGGCATCCTGGAAAATATTCTCCTGGAAACGGGTTTGTTGTCGGAGAGCGGCGGAAAACGCTTTGATTATTTCCGGGGGCGGATCATTTTTCCGATATTCAATGCCAACGGAAAGGTTATTGGGTTTACCGGTCGGGACCTATCAGGAAATAAGGATACTCCCAAGTACTTTAATACCCGGCAGACCGAGATTTTTACCAAGGGTAAAAACCTGTTTGGCCTTCACCTGGCTTTTAAATCAATCAGGGAGCAGAAATCCGCTTACCTCGTTGAAGGAAATGCCGATGTGATCCGCATGCACCAGATCGGGCTGACCAACACGGTCAGTTCCGGTGGAACAGCCCTGACCCTTGAACAGATCTCTGAACTTAAACGCTACACCGGCTCTGTCACACTGATCGGCGACAGCGATAAACCAGGTCAGACAGCCGTTATAAAAAACGGGAAGATGATCATCGAAGCCGGAATGTTTTGCAAAGTGATCCAGTTGCCTGCCGATGGAGAAAAGCAAGACCCCGACTCATTCTTCACCGGTGGTGAACAATTCGAAACGTATGCAGTTAAGAATACACATGATTATATTGTTTGGCAGGCGAGTTTACAAAAGGGAAAGTGTAATAATCCGGAATACAAAACCCATGTAATTGATGAGCTGTCTTACCTGGTTACACGCCTTCCCGTTTCATCACATGGCATCTATATTGAAGAACTGGGCCGGCTGATCAGGCCGAAAAAAGCATGGGAAGATCGTATACGTCAGCTACTGTTGGAAGAGCCCAAAGAGGAAAAAGCAGACCACAGCCATGATATACCAAAGCATGTCAACCTTTCGGATTGGGAAAAATATGGCTTCTATATCGATAACAACTGCTACTATTTCAAATACATGGGCCATCCAAAGAGGGGGAGTAATTTCATCATGGAGCCTTTGGTCCATATTGCTTCTGTAATCAATTCAAAGAGGTTGTACAGGATCACGAATACGTTTGGATTCTTTCATGTGATTGAGCTTCTGCAGAAAGATATGATTTCACTGAGCAATTTTAAGCTTCGGGTTGAAAGCCTGGGCAACTTTTTGTTTGAAGGAACTGAATCCGATCTCAATAAAATCAAACGGTCACTTTATGAAAATACCGAGAGTTGTGTCGGGATTGACCAACTGGGATGGCAGAAAGCCGGGTTCTGGGCATGGAGCGACGGCATTTTCAATTCAAAGTTTATGCCCACCGATCCTAACGGAATTGTGAAGCATGAAAATAAAAACTACTACCTCCCCTCTTCAAGTGACATTTATAAGGCAGAAGAAGGGTTGTTTGTATCGGAACGCCGGTTTAAATTCACCCCGGGGGAGATATCCCTTAACGAGTACTCCGAAAAGCTGATCAATGTGTTTGGCGAAAATGCCGTCTTTGGCCTTTGCTTTTATTTTGCCTCATTGTACCGCGACCATATTGCTAAACTCTTCGGCTTTTTCCCGATCCTGAACCTGTTTGGGCCTAAGGGAGCCGGCAAGACGGAACTGGCTATCAGCCTGCTCCAGTTCTTCGGTTATCAATCCAAAGGACCAAATATCACCAACACCACCAATGCGGCCCTGGCTGACCATGTAGCCCTGTTTTCAAATGCAGTCTGCCATATTGATGAGTACAGCAACAACCTGGAATATGAGAAAATCGAATTCCTGAAAGGGTTATGGGACGGCACCGGCCGCACCAGGATGAACATGGATAAGGACAAGAAAAAAGAGACCACCCATGTCGATTGCGGGATCATGCTTTCAGGCCAGCAAATGCCAACAGCAGACATTGCCCTTTTTTCCCGGCTTATCTTTCTTTCCTTCAGCATTGTTGAATACAACGATGCTCAAAAAATCGCCTTCAATGAATTAAAGGACTTGGAAAAGCTTGGTCTAACCCACATTACCCATGAACTGCTGCTCCACAGGGAGCAGTTTATCAGTGAATTTGCCCGCAATTATTCTCTGGCTTCCGCTGAACTCAACGATGCCCTCAATCATGTGATGATCGAGGACCGCATTTTTCGCAACTGGCTTGTGATTCTTGCGGCCTATCGAACCCTCAAAGAGGTCATTACAGTGCCATGGGAATATCAAGGATTGTTGGATATGGCTGCAAAACTTATCATCCGTCAGAACAGGGAAACCAAGAAGAGCAATGAATTGTCGATATTCTGGGAAATTCTCGAATTTCTAACCAACGATGGTCAGATCAAAGATGGCGTTGATTTCAGGGTTGAGCATGTTGTAAGACTAAAAACAGATATCCTTACAATCGAAACTGAATGGCATCCTGCAAAGAATGTACTCTTTCTTAATCCTTCGAGGATATTTCAGCTTTACCGGATGCATGGGCAGAAAACCAAGGAGAATATCCTGCCGTTAAAAACCCTGGAATATTACCTGATAAATTCGAAGGAGTATCTTGGCAGGAAACATTCCTGCAGATTCAAAGTCGAAAATGACAAAAGGGTTGTTGAAGATGAGGTCATGGGATTTAGCCACCAGGGGAACATGGTGAAGAAGACCACAAGCAAGGTAACAACTGCATTTGCTTTTGATTATGATCAGTTGTCCATTTCAATTCTCAATACAATAGACAAACAAGCCTTTGAAGAAGATCCGGAACAACCCGCTGAAGAGCTCCCTTTTTAAAACAGATGATCCGGGCTCAGACAGGACTGAAATCAGCGGCTACAACAGCTATAACAGCTACAAATATATAATATAACAATAATCATATAGTTAAAGTAATAAATAGAACTTTATCTCTTCCTACAACCGGCTACATTCAGCTACACTTATTTGCTCCTCCTACACTCGGCTACAAATTATCCTCTATTTTCTACAATATAAAATATTATAATATTGATTAATAGCAAGTTGACTAATTGTAGCCGGTGTAGCCGTTGTAGACAGCAAAACATATCCTATAAACAGAACATTTACTTTTTTTTCTTGAGTGGTCCAGGGAGATCAAAACATGCACTTGTTATCAATGTAGGAATGGGGATCAGCAAGTAATCTTTTAACAGTACCATGATTTCCAAACTCTATTTCTTGTTGCAGTTGATTTGAACTGGATGTAAAATTGAACCTGATATCCTTACAATTGTAGGTTACAATCCATGCGGCACAAGTGAACATACTCACTTGTGCCGCATTTTATTTATGTTATAATCCTTTTCGACACCCGGGAGTTTTGATGATAATGCCCAACAATGGTTGGGGGAGCATTTCATATATCCTCAATTTTTCCCTTTTCACAATTGTAACCGCGATAGGGCGTGGCGTGGTCTACTGACAGTCAAACCAGAATAATCAAGGCATATCAACTGATAAATTACAGATATTAAGCTAATTAGCCAATTATCCACTGGAATAAGACTTTTTTATGTAAGATAATGAAGATCAACTTCTTTCCTTTGTGAGCTCAAAGGAAAGAAGCAAAGGAAAGAGCTCCCCTGCCCTATTTCACCATACCATTATATATATAAGGGGTTCAGCCTGCTGTTACAATTATTAATATGGGGATCACCATCGCTGTTACGATTTTCAAGGTATTTCTTTACTTCCCTGACTGAGTTTTCAAAAAAAATCAAAAACCAATGCTCAGGATAAATACAAACCGGATAAAAACGTAAATAATTCTAGTCATTCACAAGTTCAGACCCCAATAAAACTATATGAACACATGCACCCCTGTTTCATATATCCCTAATTTCAGCCCCTCTTCACAATTGTAATCGCCACAGGGCGGGGCGTGGTCTGCTGACAGCAAAATGACAAAAAAACGAACATTTCAAATCATACCATCTTGAATATAAGCACATTAACAAAATTCTGATGACAATCACCTTTTTTTAGGTCAAATGCCTGAATTTCAGTTCTTTTCTTTGTTAGCTCAAAGAAAAGAACCAAAAGAAAGAGCTTCGAATATCCACCCTAAAAGTCCAATTGTAACAGCTTTTTCTTTGAAGCATGCAGGGCAAATAAAAAGCTTGGCAAAAAGAAACCCCATTTGGCCCCCGCATGGTTTAGCTCGAAATTTTGCCACAAAGTTACCTTATGAATAAGTCGCTCTTAAAACAGGGAGCTTAAAACTGTCAAGGGCGACCTCCTGCAGGATCAGTCGCTTTCAGGGTATTCATTCCGAAAGGCCGGAATGACCAACCCCCAGTGACATTATTTATTATTCCAGGTTATAGCCTTTGGCGTAAAAATTTCATTCCTAACCCTAAAACACACGCCAGATGAAAGCTTTAACTCAAATTACCCGTCAGCAGTCAATCGAAGAAATCTTTGTCCAGGAACTCGATTCAATATACTACCCTGGTTATGCTGAACAGATCATGGATACCCAGCCTGAGAAACTGGAATGGGAGTTGAAAGAATTCCAGTCCCAGTTCTCAAAAAGAAATTAAATACTTCTCTCAGGCAGTCAGTCCCGACAGATCGGGACTGACTGCCATTTTTTATGCTCGCTGAATGCTTCGCATTTGGGGCGACTTTTAGAAAAAGTTGCAAAACCCTATCGTGGCAGTAAATCGAAATTCACAAAGGTATGCTCATGAAAATATTGTCTCGCTAAACACGACCTCCTTTGGGATCTGTCGCCTTTCAGGTTCATTCAGATTCTTACAATACTTCGGCTGCTTGAATTTGATAATGCAAATTTAAACGCTCAGTATATAACAATGCTGACCTGAATGTTTGCTTAAAATTTTCACTCCGCATATTTCCTCCCGGCAAATTTCATTCACTCACCGCGGCCATAAGCGCTGCTTAAAACTATTCAACTATGAAAAGATCAGAAAGAAGACCGGAACTTGCCCAGGAAAACAGCGAACCCTATGAAAACAGAATCCCAATGCGCTTTTGGGCAGAAGATGACATTCCGGGAAAGAAACTCCTGATGAAGGGTACCAACAGCTTATCTGATGCCGAGCTCTTAAGCATCATCATCGGCATCGGTATTTCCGGCGATAACTCCCTGGACATTGCCAAGTACATGCTCTCATCCTGTGGGAACAACCTCACCGAATTCTGGAAGTGCAGTATTTCGGACATGCAAAAAGTCAAAGGCATCGGCGAAAAATCAGCACTGAAGATCGCTGCAATGTTCTCCCTGGCCCGCCGCAAAAATGAATCAGACGTGATCGTCCGTAATAAGATCTCCCGAAGCCAGGATGCCTTCGACATCTTCAACTCCCTCATGGGCGACCTGCCTTATGAAGAGTTCTGGCTCTTATTGCTTAACAGGGCTAACCGGGTCATTAAAAAAGTCAAGATTTCCGAAGGCGGGATTTCCGGAACTGTGGTGGATCCAAAGAAAATCTTCCAGATTTGCTTAGAGCATCATGCCACAAGCATCCTACTTGGGCACAATCATCCGTCGGGCACTGTAACACCCAGCGAAGCCGATATCAAGATCACCAAGAAGATCAAAGATAGCGGCACGTTGCTTGATATCGCGGTGCTGGATCATATAATCATCGGGGATAACCGGTTTTATTCGTTTGCCGATGAAGGTGCGATGTAGGTTTTTGGCCCCGGGAAACCGGGGCATTTTTTTTCTTTATTTACTACGTTATGAATTTATTAGGCTAAAATGGAATTGAAGTTGTAATAGGATAAAATGTATGACCATATACAGAAGTACTTGTTTTGCAATATTCGATCCAATAAAAAATGCTGAGTTAGAGACTAACCATAGTCGAGTTAATATCATATAACGGATTTTCAATTGAAAGTGTACAATCGGCAACTTCTTGTCCGTAATATTGTATCCTCGGTTTAGTTCATATGTTTATCCAAATGATACGATGATAGCGAACTTCACATGCGACTATAAAGTTCGATTTTGAGAAATTTTCACTAAAACAGATAATAATATTTTGACCATTCAATACTAACACAAATTAGTAGATCCCGAATGCTTTCCAAAACACTGTGTTGGCCGTTCATTATCCAGAGCCATTTATGCTATTCATTTGCGTCGATACCGGTTTTTACAGACCTGTTTCGTTAGCTGTTTACTTTCCTGTTTAACAACTTTTTGGCTTGCTAATTCTCTCAGTTTATATTTGCGGCATAAAGAACTTGCATACTTTGGAGGTCACTCTCTTGTTTTGGTTATCAAAAAAGATTTGTATTTTTGATCTTTTATATAGGCTACAAAAAATAGATGCTGCTTGATACTCTTACAAGGAATGCAAAGCACAATGCTTTTATGACCTTTGTTTTCGTGAGATTGTTACGGGTTAAATTTGATTCCATGGTGCTTCGATTTGACCTCCAGAAAGGGCAAGTTGACAACCTGTAAACCTTTAGCGGAGATATTCAAGAAAATAATCACAAACAACAAATAACATGGCACAAAGAACTGATACTTTACAAACATTTCATGATAGAGTGATTGAAATTGCCGCGAATAATTTACGGGAAAATTATAAAGTCTATACAAACCCGGGTACTCAGCACAATACAAGTGTAGGGAATCTCTATCCTGATATCATTTTAACACCAAAGGACAGCAATTCCGTGAGCTTTATAATTGAAGTAGAAACTTCAGACTCAGTCACAGCTCATGAAGCATACTCACAATGGAAAGATTACTCAAAGCTTGGTGGAACCTTCTACCTCCTTATCCCGCAAACGTCAAGAACCTTAGCGGAGACATTATGTAAGCAATATTCAATTTCGGTAAAGTTTGCGACATATTCGATTGATCAAAATAACCATTTACAGATTAATTATGAGTAATCCAGCCAATCCTCAAGAAACGAATTATTTTATGGTCGCAATTCCTTATATAATTACGTTAATATCTGGTGGTGCGATGGGTGCATTCATTACAAGATATTTTGTATTAAGAGATCGAAAAAAAGATAAAGAAAAATCGGAGCGACCTGAATTTTTAACACTAAAAACAATTAAGGAATCTGTTGTATCACACAAGCCGACTATATTTGATGGAAATCCCTGTGACAATTTAATATTTAAAGAACTTGTATTAGAAAACAGGACAACTAAAGATGTTGAGCATTGTGAGATAATATTTGAGTTTGATAAAGATTCCCAGATAATTAAAGAGATTACCAAATCAAAAACTGGAATAAATTCTCTCCCAAAAAGAAAACAAAAAGATAGTGAAATCGTATATGAATTAAAACATTTTAACAGGACAAATAAGGTCACGTTTGAATTTCATGTTTCAAGTTTTTCAAAGAATTTTTTCTCGGCGGTTATTGATAAATGTACAGGAATCGAAATAGAATTCATAGAAATTGATATTGTAGAACAACAGAGCATTCCTCCAGGGAGGATAATAAGTAAAGAAAAATTTTCCTGAATACATTCTCGGTTTCAGTCTGCAAATGACTTCAAGTATATCTTATTTAATCTTTTATTTTATTTTCCTCTATCAGGTAGATTACAATTGAAATTAAATTTTCAGAGTGTTTTCATACCGAAAGGACGGAATCTAAATTTCAAAAAGGATACGAAAACTGACACCTGACATAAATATATGGGTGAGGACAGTATCAAAACCAATTTTAACCATTATATTTGCAATATATTTACATAATCGCCTTATAAAATGGTGTTAGAAATTCGTATAAGCAACTTTTTCTCCATTAAGGATGAAATTGTTCTCGATTTCAGGGCTGCCAACCTTAAATCCCACAACGCTAAAACACTTCAGGAAAATGTGTTTGAGTTCAATAACTCATCCATCCTGAAAACCGTTACCATATACGGCGCCAATGCATCCGGCAAGAGCAACATTCTTCGGGCCATTCGTTTCTGTCACACCCTGGTCTTCAATTCTCATTTGAATAATGAGAATACCGTGTATAACTTTCAACCATTCAAATTCAATGGGTTCGAGAACAAACCCAGCTCATATTCAATCCGATTTGTAACAAATGGCATTGAGTATTTATATTCATTTACGCTAACCCGTAATAAAATTGTAAGAGAGAGTCTGCACTACTACCCCAAGGGCAGAATCAAAGAAGTTTTCACCCGTGATGAGCGCCTGGGAAAAGCCAAGAAAGAAAAATATTCTTTCGGGGATCAAATCAAACGCCCTATGGATGTTGCTGAAAACACATCCGATAAGACTTTGTATATTTCCCGTGCCAGTCAGATGGACCGGGACATTGCAAAAGATATTTTCAATTTTTTCCATAACTCCTTTGTCTTTGATTACATGTTATTCGGTCAATCAGCAATCGAAACCTTAACGGCACAATATAAAAACCAGGTTTTGGAAGCACTTAAAATTGCTGATAGCGATATTGTTGATTTAAAGATCAAAGTATTGAAAAAACCGGGCAAAAACTATAATGCTGATCTGGACGCCCTTACTGTGACTGTTACAGATGTAGTCCAAAATGCTCTTGAAATAAGTACATATCATAGAAATTCCCCGGGAGTTGCATTCGATTTTTTAACGGAAGAATCACAAGGCACTATAAAATTGTTTTTCATCATGCTTACCATTCTTTATGTGATAAAGAATAATAAGGTATTGCTGATTGATGAAATTGAAGATAGTTTGCACCCTAAAATTATCGAATACATTTTTAACATTTTTAAAACCGGCACGGGAGCTCAGCTCATCTGCACCACGCATAACACAAGCTCTCTTAACCTGAAAAAATTCAGGAAGGACCAAATTTATTTTGCCAATAAAAAGTCTGATGGGTCAACAGACCTTTATTCATTATATGACTACAATGATTTCCGTGACACCATGGATGTCGAAAAAGCATATTTGCAGGGAAGGTTTGATGCTGTTCCATACCTGGATGATTCGAGTATTAAATTAAAGGCCTTGTTGAATGATTAGAAAACGTGCTGCTTCAAGGGGAAAAGAAATCAATCCCAATTTTTGGGTTTTTTGTGAAGGCGAGACGGAAGAAGCGTACGTTTCATTCCTGCGTTCAAAATATCGTGTACCAATTACAATTGTATCCAAAACAGTTGGCAACAAAATTACTGAGCGGTTTATAACAAGTTTTAAGAAAGGAAAGCTGGTTCATGAAAAGGATAAGGATTTTCTGATGTATGATGCTGACGTACCGCAATTATTGGAACAACTGAAAGCCATAAAATCTGCGGTTTTACTTGCATCGGCACCATCCATTGAATTATGGTTTTTATTACACTACAAAAATCAAATTGCCGCTATTTCAACCAAAGATTGTATAAAAGAGTTAAGCAATAGAAACAGAAACAGTTATCAAAAGGGAGTGATTGATTGCAAACTCGAATCAAAACTATCCGGTAACCATTTGGATGCTTGTAAGCGAGCTGCAAATCTGAAATTATTTCAAAATCCTTCATCAAATATTCATCTGCTGATTGAAATTCTGGAAGATACCAAACAAAAATAATCGTGGAACCCCTCCATTAAATAATGAACCGGGGTCAATGATGGACATTTGCACTATTCAATCAAAGTTTTAAAACTTCGGGCACCTTTTTTCCTTTCAATCCCGCCAAAGAAAAAAGTAGCAAAAAAGAAGGGCATTGGCCACCGCACTTTATTAAACTCGAAATTTCCGCAAAGTTACCTGCGAAAAATCCGCTAAAAAGCTATAAAACTGTAAAGGGCGACCTCCTGATGGAACAGTCGCTCTTCGAGTCTATTCAGATTGGAAGTCAATCTGACCTATCCCCTTGACATTATTTATTTTTCTCGGTATTCACCAAGGCTAAAATTTCATTTTTAACCAGGTGGGCCAGAAACCTAAATAAGACCTGAGGGCACAGGCATTTATCATGAATAACTCACAAATCTATGCAGCCATCACCGAAAAGATCATTGCAAACCTCGAAACCGCCGGAAGCTGGATGAAACTCTGGCAGGTTCCTTCGCCGGTCAGCATGAACGGGCACTACTACCGGGGCATCAACCGCCTGGTACTTTCATCCGATCCCTACAAGAGCCGCGTTTATGGCACCTTTCAGCAAATCCGCTCCAATGGTGGCCAGGTACGCAAGGGCGAAAAATCCACCATTGTTGTCTTCTGGAAGAGTTCTGTAGAGAAAGATGAAACCACCGGCGAAACCAAAAAGATGTTCCTGCTTAAGTTCTATCATGTATTCAACTCCGAACAGGCCGATTTTGATGATCAGGGCACAAAGAAAATTACCGATCTTCAAAACCTGGCTAACGAAAAGGTCAACTCCGAACACCTGGAGGCTGAAGCCATCATCGAAGGATACGTAGGTCGTCCGGAAATCATCTTCTCCGACAAAGACGACAGGGCATTTTATGCTCCTGTTGCCGACCTGATCTCTGTTCCGGATAAGAAATATTTCACCTCATCTTCAGCATTTTACAGAGTGATCTACCATGAGCTCGGCCATTCAACAGGACACCCTAAACGTCTGAACCGTTACGACGGGATGTCGAACAGCTATGGCGATATCCCATACAGCAAAGAAGAACTGGTTGCTGAACTCTGCTCTTCCTTCCTTTCTGGCATTGCACACCTTGACCTGGATATTCGTAACTCAGCCGCCTACATCAAAGGCTGGGCATCTGCTCTTCGGGACAACCAAAAATGGATCATGTGGGCTGCCGCCAGGGCCGAAAAGGCTGCTGATCATATCCTGGGCAATGTCACCGCATTCCCTGCTGAAGAAAAAATCACTTATGAAGTGACCAGCGATGTTCCCGTTCTGGAGCCAGTCCTGGAAGATCCTCCCTTCTAACTTTTATCAACCATCACTTGAGCCATCCCGGGAAACCTGGATGGCTTTTTTATTTATCCTAAAACCTTAAACTAATGAGAAACTATGCAAAGTATGCGGGAGACCCGCGCCAGATCACAGCCCGTTTTGGCAGCAAATGCCACACCTGCGGCAAACCGATAAAAAAAGGTGAATCGATCATCTACTGGCCAAATGGCAACCATGCCGGCCACTTGCAATGCGATGAAGCCGATTACAGGAATTCACTGGCATCGTTTGAAGATGAAGATCGCTACAACGGTCAGTACTGCTGATATTCCGTACCAAGCCGTTCCGGTCCCGAAATCGTTCGGGACCGGAACGGCTATTTTTATACTCGTTGAAGGCAAAACGCTTTTTCTTTGATACCAGGCCAAAAGAAAAAGGCTACGCAAAAAGAAATCCTTCCCGGGCAGCTTTTAAAGGAAAAGCAAGCAAAAGCCAGCGCACTATTACTCAAAATTGGCTGCAAAGTTAAACTCATGAAAATCTTTCTCGCTAAGAGTGACCGCCTTAAGGCACTGTTACCCGTTGGGTTCATTCAGATTTTGAAGGGAAAATCAGACCTGAACTCTTGCTTAAAATTTTCATTCCGTTTTTTACCGGGGCATAAATTTTTTCTTAAACCCAGGCGAGCCAGATGCCTAAAAAAGTCTGCAGGGCAGCAGCGAAT
>Ga0114951_10000056_pt1 | contig 143416 bp, 101 predicted proteins | sample AM7aDNAmetaG_FD_88677 | JGI IMG/M metagenome (GOLD analysis project Ga0114951, IMG submission 88677) | Freshwater microbial communities from Finland to study Microbial Dark Matter (Phase II) - AM7a DNA metaG | ecosystem: Environmental > Aquatic > Freshwater > Lake | place: Finland: Lake... | reverse complement strand
CGGCTTCCTTCAGATTCCTTCTCGCGAAGGACACCCTTGCCTTGAGCTAATGATTCCTACTGCCAAGTTCATAGCGGACTTTCACCGCCAAGTTATCGCCCATGCCGGGCGCACAAAAAAAAGCCCCCGGCCAAGCAAATCCGGGGGCTTTAAGCGTGATACGGTTTGAAGATTACTGGGAACAGACGAGTGTGCCGTCGGCCTGCATCCTCAATCTCTTATGGTCTTTAATGAGCCTAAGGTACACCACGAATTGCAAACTGTTATCTGCCAATGTATATTTCTCTGCTTCAGGGCAGACCTGATACCCGGCATAATTTGCAGCTACATAATCTTTCACGGCCTGGGGTACATCGGCATAGCGGTGCCTTTCAGCTTTTAACAGGAATATATTGGCATTGCTGAACACGACCTTCAGCGGAGGAACTGTGTCTTTTTTACCGATCATTACTTCCTTGATCTGGCCGTCAAGGCAAAGCGAATCATAATCGGCATGCAGAATGGTATACCCTGCATAATTTGCAGCGATATAATCCCTGATCACCTGCGATAATGAATCCAGGGGAATTCCATGTCCGCCACCCGGGGGCGGGGGACCGTGATGGCCCCTGTGATGCCAGCCGCCATTGGTTGTATCACCCGGAATGGTATCGCCGGGATGGCCGCCGTTACAATAGGGCCTTCCATCGCCAAGGTAATTGCCATCACCTGAAAATGCAAGGGTTTCGGTCGTGTTCAGGCTTACTACATATTTTGCAGTGGAATTCGTCAGAACAAGGATATAATCTATGCTCGCATCGGGATAGTTGAGTTCAACGTAATCGGCTGCTTTTGTCGGAAGCGAAACCGTCGTACTCGTTGCGCTTGTCGTGCCTGTCTGGTCTTTTTTGCTGCAGGCGCCAATAATCATCACTGCAGTGACAAGCATCAGGAACATTGTTTTTTTCATCGTTGTAGAGTTTAAGTGAAGCCTTTCTTTCACGCATCAAGGCTTAGCGTCCGTTTCTGCAATCAGGTCCAGAAGAGGAGGTAATAATATTTCATGAATCTGCTTTATTGAATAACCCGGGAAAAGAAAATGGTTGTCCGAACACCTGAATTTAGTTTGACTGCCATTACAATGCCAGCATGCTGGCATTATGTGACAGCAGATTTATTTCGTTCCTTTGTAACGTTTTAGCAAAATATCGGTCTATTCTTATTGTAAAATCCCTTCCCTGTATGAAAAAAATCTTTAGCCTTGGTCTTCTGATCATCCTTGCAACCACCGCTTTTTGCCAGGAAAACCCTCTTTGGATGCGGTACACCGCAATTTCGCCCGACGGGCAAACCATTCTTTTCTGTTATAAAGGCGACATCTGGTCGGTTCCTTCTGCCGGCGGGACTGCTGTTCCCCTTACCCTCACCGATTCCTACGAGTACGCCCCTGTATGGAGCCATGACGGCAAAACCCTTGCCTTTGCGTCGGACCGTTACGGGAACTTTGATGTATTCGTAATGCCGGCATCCGGTGGCGAAGCAACCCGTCTGACCTTCAGTTCAAACAAGGAAGTACCCAGCAGCTTTACCGCCAATGATAAGGATGTGATTTTTTCGGCTTACCGCCAGGATATTTCATCCAATGCCCAGTTCCCCATTTCACTGATGAGCGAACTTTACACCGTGCCGGTTGCCGGGGGAAAAGTGTCGCTTTTACTTCCTACGCCGGCCCTCGCAGCCACTCCCACATCCACAGGCGATAAAATTATTTTTGAAGATATCAAAGGGTACGAAAATGAATGGCGCAAACACCATACATCGGCTATTGCCCGTGATATATGGTTCTACGATTTCAATTCTGCAAAATACACAAAACTTACAAGTTTCAAAGGCGAGGACAGGAACCCCTGGTTCGATACAAACGACAAGGATTTCTATTACCTCAGCGAACAAAGCGGGTCGTTCAATGTGTACAAAAGTTCGATTGCTGATCCTTCAAAACCGATTGCCCTCACTCATTTTTCGAAAAACCCGGTCCGCTTCCTCAGCAGGTCAAAGAACAATATGCTATGCTTCACTTACGACGGGGAGATCTACACCATGCAGCCGGGAAGTGAGCCGAAAAAAGTCAGTGTTAAAGTTAATGCCGGCGGCCGCAGCCCCCAGGAACGCATTACCCCGGTAAATGAAGGATTCACCGAAATGAGGCTGGCCCCCAACGGTAAAGAATTCGTTTATGTTTTCCGTGGCGAGATCTTTGTAAGCAGCGTGGATGGAGGTATCACCAAGCGTATCACCAATACTCCTTACCAGGAACGCGGTGTGAGCTTCAGCCCCGACGGCCGTTCCCTGGTATATGCAGCAGAAGTCAACAGCAGCTGGAATATATATACAACCTCCATTGTACGTAAGGAGGAACCTTATTTTTATGCTTCAACTGTCCTGAAAACTGAAGCCCTGGTGGCCACCGATGCCGAGGAATTCCAGCCATTATATTCCCCCGACGGAAAGGAAGTCGCTTATCTTGAAAACAGGGTGGTTCTCAAAGTCATCAACCTGGCCAGCAAAAAGACCCGGTTGATCATGCCTGCCGATGTTAATTATTCTTACGCCGACGGGGACCAGTATTACCAGTGGTCCCCCGACAGCAAATGGTTCCTGGTCCAGTTTTCATATCCCGACAGGATCTTCTCACCTGAAGTCGGACTTGTTTCTGCCGACGGCAAAGGCGAAATCCATAACCTGACTCTCAGCGGCTACGATGATTACGGCCCAAAATGGTCGGTCAACGGCAAGATGATGATATGGGGTTGCGACCGTGACGGCGCACGCGAACAGGGAGGCGGCCTCTCAAGTTCCGATGTGTATGCCATGTTTTTTACAAAAGCGGCATTTGACAGGTTCAAACTTTCGAAAGAGGAGCTAGCCCTTGTGAAAGAGCAGGAAGAGAAAGCCGAAAAAGATAAAAAGAAAACCGACGAAAAGGCAAAACCGGAAGCAGATAAAAAAGCAAAGGCCGACACAAGTGTAAAGGATTCTTCAAAAACTCAGGTGCTTATCGACTGGGAAAACCTCACCGAACGAAAGGCCAGGCTCACAACGCATACCTCACCGGTGAGCGACTGGCTGCTTTCGAAAGATAATGAGAAACTGTTCTACCTTACCAGTTTTGAAAAAGATAATGATCTCTGGGTGACTGACCTCCGCACAAAGGAAACCAAGCAGTTTGCCAAGATCGGGGCTAAAGGAGTTCAGATGGAGCTTTCGGCCGATGGCAAATTTATCCTGCTGATGGCTGATGGCAAACCTATGAAGGTGGATGCCGAAAGCGGAAAGGCTGAACCTCTGAAAACCTCGGGTGAAATGCTTGTCAAACCGGCAGATGAACGTCAGTATATCTTCGGCCACGCCTGGAGGCAGTTCAAGGAAAAATTTTATGTAGTCGACATGCAGGGAGTTGACTGGGACTATTATTATAAGGTTTATAAGAAGTTCCTGCCCTACATCAGCAACAATTATGATTTTGCCGAGATGCTCAGCGAAATGCTGGGCGAGATGAATGCATCCCATACCGGTTGCGGTTACCGCGCAGGCAGACCGAATACCGACCAGACGGCCGACCTTGGACTTTTTTACGACTATGACTATAAAGGGCAGGGATTGAAAATTTCAGAAGTAATTGAAGGCGGACCAATTGACAAAGCCACTTCCAGGATCAAAGCAGGGAACATCATTGAAAAGATCGACGGGCTTGAGCTCACCGACACTATGGATTTTTACAGTGTGCTGAACCGTAAAACCGGCAAGCTCACCCTGCTTTCGGTATATAATCCAGCCAGCGGTGAACGCTGGGAAGAAAGCGTAAAACCTATAGGCATTGGTGAGGCCAATGAACTGCTCTACAAACGCTGGGTGAAGAACCGCCGCCTTGAAGTCGAAAAACTTTCAAACGGACAAATTGGTTATGTGCATGTGCGTTCCATGGACGACGCCAGTATGAGGGTGGTCTTTGAGGAAGCCCTGGGGAGGAATTTTGAAAAGAAAGCCCTTATCGTGGATACGCGATTCAACGGGGGTGGCAATATTCATGAACAGTTGTCGGACTTCCTCAGCGGGAAAAAGTACATCGATATTATTCCCCACGGCCAATATGTAGGTTCCGAACCTGCTGATAAATGGGTTAAACCATCCATCGTCCTGATAGGCGAAAGCAATTATTCCGATGCACATTTATTCCCTGTGGCCTATAAACTAAAAAATATCGGGAAGACAGTGGGCATGCCGGTCCCGGGAACAGGAACCTTTGTATGGTGGGAAACACAGATTGATCCCACACTCGTTTTTGGTATCCCTATGGGTGGATGGCGGATGCCTGATGGAAGGTTCTGTGAAAACAACCAGCTGGAACCCGATATTAAAGTTGCCAATGATCCGGGCGTTCTATCATCGGGTCATGACCAGCAGATCGAAGCAGCCGTGAAGGAGCTCATGAAATAGGCTGTAATCCGGCCAGCCTTATCATTGCCTGCTCAAGATTCTTTTCCGCCGGGAAAGCTATTGAAAGAATACCCCGGGGGAGGTTTAGTGTAATTGTGGTGAACATCGACAGATGTTTAAACCGGCACAGGCGGAGTAACTGATTCCCCGCAATGAGGGTTTGGGTACTCTCTGTCTCGTACCATTCCACAGGAGCCCGGAATCCGAGCCTGATCGCCTTGCCAAGAGCTTCTTTCACAGTCCACAGTAAATGGAGGAACCAAAGCGGATCTGGTTCCTGTTTACAGAGTTCTTTTTCATGATTGCTGAGCACCGAACTGATGACAGGACCGTTTTTCTGAGAAATGGTTTCAATGTCTATCCCCATGGGAACTGAAAACGGGAAACACAATCCTGCATTCCATGTTTCACTGTGGGCCAATGAAATGCCATAAGGCATGGCAAGGCTTTTAAGAAAAGGTTCCCCCAGGCTGCTGTTTCCTGAAGCTGTTTCTGAAGAAATGATATCAGGAAAGATTGTTTTCATTGCCATTTTCACTGCAATCCTTCCCTGCAGGAAAGAACGCCGGCGGATATCCGAGGCAAAACTCAGCCCGCTGCGGATCTCATCAGGATGAAGAAACAGGGAAACATTCCTGTCAAGTTCATCTTCCGTTAATGAAGGAAAGACGGCAAGGCCGGCCGCAAATTCTTCATTTACCGAAGAAAACCTTACCATTGAAGTTAAAGCTGGTATCATATCGGGGGATCCATCCATTTTCTGAGTGCAAGGGCGATCTCTCTGACATAGGGTTGTGAAATAACCGAAACATGGTTACCAGGGATGTCCCTGATCGTCAGATTATCCCTGACCCACCTTCCCCAGCCCAGATCAGCCGCCCTTTCAGGGACTCCGTGCTCCCCTTCGAAGAGCGGTAAAGCGTCTTCGGCTCTTACCAGAAGAGTCCTCCCCTCGAAAAAGCCGGGACGGCAGGCAGCAGTGATTTCATTATGGAGTATCATCTGATCCAGGTATCCGTGAAAATCATTCAAACCCAAATCGGGCGGAACCAGGTTGACCAGCTTAAAGGCTTTAAGAAAAACTTCCGACTGATGTTCCGGTGTTTTCCCTTGTAAATCTGATACGCTGATACCCAGCGGCCGCCCTGCAAGGTGGGCAACCTTGCCTGCAAAAACCAGCATGCGTTCAAGCGGGTCAATACCGGTGTTGGGAGTATCGCCCCGGTCTTCAAGTGGAGCAAGTTGGTCGATGATCAGCAAGCGCGGGCTTTTACCCATACTGTCTCTCACCTGCCTTGCCATTTCAAAGGCTATGAGAGCTCCCATCGACCATCCGCCGAATACAACATTATCGATACTATCGGGCAGGCATATTTCTTCTAGATACAGTCCTGCGAGCTCACTCACAGTTTCCACGGCTTTTCCATACAGGCCGGCGGATTGCAAGCCGTAAACCGTAAATTCCATTTCCAGCTCCCTGCCAAGCTCATAATAACAGAGCACGTTTCCTCCGGCAGGGTGTACCATAAATAATTGTTTTTTTTCTGTGCCCGGCCTGATCGTGACAAGAGAGGACGGTTTTTGTTTTGCACCTGACTCCCTGAGAAGTTCAGCCAGTTTTGCAACGCTTTCCCTCTCAAATAAGGTAGACAGGGGAAGGTGAACATGAAACTCTTTCTCAATCGCGGCAAATAGCTGGATGGCCAGGAGTGAATGCCCGCCAAGGTCGAAGAACCCGGCGTCAATCCCGTTCACTTCAGCTTTGAGAACGTCCCTGAAAATATTCAGAAGCTTCAGCTCGGTAAGGTCCCTGGGCGGCAGCGATGATACTGCATGGACCATGCTTTTTTTCGTCATGCGCTGCAGTTCCCTTAAATCTGTCTTCCCGTTCGAAGTTATCGGGAAATGGTCTATTACATGGAAAGCTGAAGGGATCATATACGATGGCAGATGCGATGAAAGCCATTGCCTGAGTTCATTCTCATTAAAAACAAATCCCTGTTTCAGGCTGATGGCAGCCTCCACGGAACCCGGCGAAGGAACATTTTCAGGAACAAGTACTACAGACTGTTCAACTGCAGGATATGTATTCAGCGAGGCTTCTATTTCACTGGTCTCGACCCTGAAGCCCCTGATCTTAATCTGCTGGTCCATCCGTCCTAAAAAAACAACAGACCCGTCCTCATTCATCTTTCCCAGGTCTCCTGTATGATAGATACGATGACCTGCAGAAAACGGATCAGCTGCGAATTTCTCAATCGTTAACTGTGGGCGGTTGAGATACCCCCGGGCAATATTTTTTCCACTTAAAATAATCTCCCCTAGGATACCTTTAGGGACAAGTTGCAGATCCCTGCCCGAGATATATACTGAGGTATTATCAAGGGGAAATCCGATTGGAAAAGAAAGCGCATCTTGACCAGATTCAAAAGGGATATCCCAGGTAAGGGAGCCTATCGTGGCTTCCGTAGGTCCGTAATGATTAATGATCCTGAGTTCAGGGGCCAGTTTCCTGACTTGCCCGATAATTCCTGCATCGCATTTCTCGCCTCCCAACATCAGCAGTTTTTTCGGGAGAAGGCTGCCGGCCCTTGAAGAATGAAGCAGGCTCTGCATATGCGAAGGCACTATTTTCAGGCAATCCGCCGGGCTGCTCTCAAACCAGCTGACAAGCAGGGAAGCATCAGTCGTAAGGTCTTCGGGGATTATGACCACCTCACCTCCATGGATCAGGGGGGGGAATATCATTGTGTTGCCAAGGTCGGCGGCAATGGAAGAGATAGTTGCAAAAGAATCCCCGGCATCCAGGTTCATCCGCTTCCAAGCGGCCCTGGAATAATTCAGAAGCTGGTCAGATCCTATGCAAACCCCTTTAGGAATCCCTGTAGTCCCTGAAGTATATATCACGTAGGCTAAATCCCCCTGGTCATAAAATCCCGGCCCTGGAGTTTTTGCGATGGCTTCCTCCTCTTTTTTTTGACCGTTTTCCTGCTTTCCGGCCATCATCTTATTATACAGAAGAACAGGGACTTCTGTCCCGGCAATTGCACCCTTTAACTCCTCCGAACCGATAATCAGTCTAAGCGAGGCATCATCGGCAATGAATTTCAGCCTTCCGGGGGGCATATTCCTGTCCAGTGGAACATAGGCCGCACCGGCTTTAAATATCCCCAGGATGGAGATTACCAGTGAGGCATTACGAGGCAGGAACAGACCTACAAGGTCCCCTTTTACAACTCCATGCCCGGCTAGTATGTTTGCAAGGTGATCTGAATCTGAATCCAGCTCTATGTATGAAATCCTTTGAACCAGGTCGCGCACTGCCATCCGCCCGGGCTCCGACCTTGCCCGGACTTTAAATTCATCAAGCCATGTGGAAGCTTGCTGTAGTCCGGGTTCGGAATCTGCCGTGGCCTTGCCGAAGCAAACCGAACGCTCTGCCATGGGAAAATATACCAGGCTGCCGCATTCTTCCTTAGGGCTACTGATAAAGGATGAGAGCAGCGTCTTGTAATTTGCCAGCAGATTCTGTATGGTCCGGGGCAGAAAAATATCTGCAGGATAAGTCACCGAAAGGATCAAGCCCTGGTTGGCTTCCTCTACCCAGAAATTCAGGTCGAATTTCGAATACGAATAATCTATGCTCTGGGGTTTGACCGAAAGGCCTTTGACGCTGTATAAAGAAGGGATGTTCTGGTAAACGAAATGTACCTGGAAAACAGGGTTTGTACTCAGGCTGCGGTGTGGGTTCAACTCTTCAATCAGTTTTTCAAAAGGCAGTTCCTGCCGCATGAAAGCCTGCTGGCAGGATTCCCTGACTTCCTTAAGGAAATCCATTGCACTGATATGATCGTCGGTTTTTACCCTCATAGGAAGGGTATTTATAAAAAGCCCCATGGTTTGCTGGAAAGCAAGCTGGTTTCGCCTGGCTACTGGAACGCCGACCATGATATTGGTTTGCCCGCTGTACTTTGACATCAGAAGCCCGAAGGCTCCGAAAAGCAGGTGAAACAAGGTAATATTTTCCCGCTGGCAGAACTGCCTGAGGATATCGGTCTCTTCGGCATCAAGTGAGCTGAACTCTTTGTTCCCATGGTATGACATGATGACCGGCCTTTGAAAATCAAGCGGAAGGCGCAGAGGCTCAGGAAGGTCTTCCAGCCGGGCTTTCCAGAATTGAAGCTGCTCCTTGTATGCCGGTGTTGACATCCAGTCCCTCTCCCATTTCACGAAATCGATGTACTGGTACTCAGGGACCGGGAATGGTGGCGTCTCCCTGTTCTCCAATGCAGCATAGGTCATCGAAAGTTCTTTTGCAAACAAAGCATTGGACCAGCCGTCAGAGATAATATGATGCGGATTGATCAGAAGCATGTATTCGGAGTCCTGCAAATGAAGAACCTTGAACCTCAGCAGGGGAAGCGCATCCAGGGGGATTAAGGTTTTCCCGTGCTCAACGGCTTCTGACATGGCTTTAGCTTCCCTCTCGCCGGACTGCAGCTGACGGAGATCTTCGTAGATTATTTCCGGTTTGCCAAAGGTATGGACCTGCTGAACAGGCATTCCTTCTTCTTCATGAAACGACGTCCTCAGTATCTCATGCCTTTCGGTGAGTATGCCCAGGCTCTGAACCAGGATATCAATATTCAGCCGGAATTCTGCCGATATCCTTAATGCAACAGGATTGTTATACAGTGCTTCCCCTTCGGTAAGCATATTAAGGAACCACATCCTTTCCTGGGCCTTTGAAAGGGGGTAGATACCGGCTTCATTCCTTCCCATTTTAGGGGGTTTCCCGGGTCTCGGGGCAGACCCGTCCCTTCCTTTTCTCAGAAGGTATTTAAGCTGGCCGGGGCTTAATCCCGACAAGCGTTCATTCAGCGATTTATCTTCCTTGGCCAATAGTCTATTCTAACAGGGATAAATGAGTACAAGTTTTCCAATATGTTTCGAACGTGACATGGCAGTCAGCGCTTCTTTCAGGTCTCCAACAGGATATGTCACACAAGGAAGAGGTTTAAAAACACCCTCATTGAAAAGCCTGGTTATCTCCATCAGCTGTTCCTTTAGCTTCGCGGGCCGCAACAGGTACAACGAAATGTCGAGAACGGCAAAAGTGATCCCTTTCCTGAACAGGGTCATCGGCAGGAGTGTGTTACTCGCAATATCTTTTTTATCCAGCTGGATGAAGCGGCCGAAGGGTGCAAGAATTTCAATTCCTTTCATCATGGCATCTCCCGAAAGCGTATTCAGCAGCACATCAACTCCGCGGCCTCCTGTTAATTCCATGATCTCGTCTCCAAATGAAAGGGATCTTGAATCCATGGGATGAACTATCCCCTTTTGCTTCAGGAATTCCCTTTTTTCAGGACTGCCTGCCGTTGCATAAATTTCAGCCTTTTTCCACCTGGCAATTTCGATTGCGGCTAAGCCTACACCCCCGGTGGCGGTGTGGATCAGCACCGATTCCCCGCCGGCAATGTTTGCCAGCCTTACCAGGGCCGAAAAAGCAGTATGGAAAACCGTGGGTATGGCGGCAGCATCTGCAAAGCTCAGGCCCGGGGGTTTAGGCACAAGCTGCAGCTCCGAAACATTGAACACATTGATAAAATGGCTGCCAGGTTGCACCTTCCCGTCTATGAATGTGCCTGCCGACAAAGCAATCACCTCATCTCCTTCCCTTATACCATCCACTCCCTTGCCAACACGGGTAACCACTCCGGAATAATCGGATCCCATATTGGAGGGTACGCCGGGAGACTCAGGGTACTGGCCCATGGCTATCATCAGATCCCTGTAGTTAAGGCTGGCGGCTTTGGCCCTCACCTGTAAATAACCTTCCTGTGGATCGGCGACTTTAGCCTCTTCAAAACTAATATTCAATGAGCCGGGATTGCCCATGCTGCATGAGAAACAATCCCAATCAACAGGTTTTGCCGGCACAGGCTTGCTTGCTTCTTCGCCGGCCTTTCCAGTAGAGTAGCCGATCTTTTTCAGAAGCATCTCCTTTTGTTCAGACGAAAGGCCCGCTATCTTTTTCAGCAATTCCTCATTTTTCATTTTCCATCTCCTTCAGCATTGCCTCGATCTCGTCGGATCCCTTCAGGGCAATAATCATTTCCACTATCCTGTCCGACAACCCTCTTACTGTCGGGTTCTCAAAAAATACGTTCGGCTGGAGCTCAAGGTCGAACTCATCCGCAATATTCGAAATGGTTTGTATGGCAAGCAGTGAGTTCCCTCCGAGTTCCATAAAGGTATCGTTCACCCCGATCTTATCTATCCCCAGTATGCCTTTCCATATGCCCGCCACGGCGATTTCAATCTCGCTAACAGGCGGCTCGAAAGGTGTTGACAACTGCGGCCTTTCATATGCCGATGCGCCTTCGCTTTTCTCCTCCTCTTTTTCCTGTTTTTCCCTTTTTTTATACGATGGCCTTTCTTCTATAATATCCTGGTTCAGGTCGGTGGTACTGATCACCAGCTGGGGGAATTCCATGAAAGCGAGCAGGCGTTTGAATACTTCAACCCCTTCTTCGGGCAGGATATCGTTCTTCCCGGCAAAAGAGCTCATGTCCTTCGCAGGTTTCTGAGCTTCATCTGCTTCAGGTTTCTGGATTGCTTTGCCCAGGTTCTGAACCAGGCGTTTGAACGAAACCTGTCCAATGCTCAGAAGAAGATGGTTCCCGGGATCTATAAGCTTTACAGAAAATTTCATTTCTTCATCCCCTCGTTTCCACTCATCGCTCAGTTTTGCATAGCACCAGAAATGTGCAGGCAGCGACTGGTATACCTTAATATCCCTGTACGAGTATGGCAGAAATAATGCATTCTCAACCAATGGAATGGAGCAGGATGTGGCCACATCAAGCATTGCAGGATGCAGAGAAAAATGTTTCAGGTCTTCATGGAATTCATCCCTGAGCCTGAGTTCAATAAGGAACTCCTTCCCGTTATACTGGTTTGAAAGCTTGCAGTCCCAGCGGTTGTCATATTTCAATACCGGCCGGCCTTCATCATTGAGTAATTCGAGGAAGTGACCCTGGTTGTCGACCTGTCCTTCTATATTCTTTGATAATTCAGGAATATTAATGTCGGCGGATGGCATTTCACCTGAAACCATGAATTCTCCCTTTACGTGATCCATCCAGATCTCACGTGTGGAATCAGCTTTCTCCTCCCTGCTGCTGATCCTGAACAACAGCATATTGCCCGATGGCTTCACCATCAGCCGCAGTTTACGGTTTATTCCCGGATCGTATATGAGAGGAGTGACAAACGACAGGCTCGAGACTTTGGGATGTCCCTCAAACCCCTTGACCTGTATGTATTGTTCAAGTATTTCCAGGGCCGAAATACCAATGAATGCAGGCTTTCCCGATAAGCGGTGAGAGCCCAGAACCCAGTCCCGTTCAGGGTCAAGATCGATGATGCAGGTATCCTCTTCATGTTCCGAAGACATTAATTCCAACCTGATGCCGTTCCTCGCTTCTTTTTGCACAAGGGTCTTGCCTGATTGCAGCTGCTGTTTTTTTTCAGCCTTGGTCTTTTCCCAGTTTGCGGCCATCCCAACGACTCCCCACTGCCCCCAGTTTATCGAGAGGGTTCCGTCTTTTAACAGCCTTCTCCTGTATTGTGCAAAGGAATCCATGAAGGAATTGGATCCGCAGTAGTCTATCCTGGCGGCTTCCCCGAAAATGGATGAAACCGAGGAAAACAGGAAGAAGAAGTCAAGCTTCCTGTCTTTGAAAATATCATGAAGGATTATAGTTCCATGGAACTTGGATTTTAATACCAGGTCGGCCTGCTCCTTTTCCTTGAGGGCGATGACACCGGCTCCCGGCATCCCGGCCGAATGCAGCACTCCCCTGATCTGTCCGTTTTCTTTCTCAATCTTTTCTACCAGCTTTTGAGTTCCTTCGTGGTCCGAGGCATCCAGCCTGGCAAGTATCACTTTTGCTCCGCTTGCTTCCAGTTCCATGATATCACGAACCCTCATTGCAGCAATATCTTCAGGGTCCTGGCTTTCGGCTATCGCCGCCCATTCGCTGCGGGGAGGCATTGCTGAACGATGGGTTAGCACCAGGGTTGATTTTACCGAACGGGCAATGAATTTGGCAAGCTCCATCCCAACACCGCTTACTCCTCCAGTGATCAGGTATACGCCGTTTTCACTAAGCGCTGTTTGTGATAATCCCCCTTCATCCGGGCAAACAGCCGTATAATCTTCGATCCAGCGGTAACCATGACGGTATGCCACGACCGTCTCATCCGCAGGCAAACGACATTCATTAATCACTGCGGAACAGAGTTCCTTGATCTGCATTGAACCGTTAACGGAAGGAAGATCCAACAGCCGGGAAATGACCCCGGGATGTTCCTGGCAAATGCAACGGGCAGGTCCCGCTGCCAGCGCCTTCTCGGGAGCCAGTATCTCTTCGCCCGTCACATCAAACAAATGGTTTACAACGAAAACCATGAACTGGTTTTTGACAAGCCCTTCGCTGATAAGAGCCTGCTCAAGATACATGGGGCCGTAGAAATGATCCGCTGCCAGCTGTTCCGACAGCAATGGGTTAAGATGGCCGGCTTCAGGCTCCCTGCCGTAATTCCATGCATACACGATATGGCCGGGCTCATGGTTTTCTGATTTGAGGGTCCTGATCAGCTGAAAGTAATGCTCTTTCTGGCCCGGGTCAAGAACAAATCCATTGCCTTTGTATCCGAACTCTTTGCCTTTAACTACATGGAAAACAGGAAGCCCTGAAGCGGTAAGTTCAGTTTCAATTTCTTTGCACAAACCCGTTTCATCGGCAAAGAGCAACCAGCATGCTTTCTCGGAATTCTGCGCTGCGGTGGCCATCCCGTTAACCGGTATCATCCGGGGAGGCGCTGTCCTTTTCCAGCCGGGAATATAGAACCACTGGCTGATGTTTGGTTTCTTTTTATTCTCGGATTTGGATCTGGCTCCTTCTTTACGTGAAAAATCGATGATGTATGGTTTGCGTTCAAAAGGATAAGCAGGGTAAGAGGCCAGGTTCTTCCTGGTTTTATCAAACAGTTTCCATGAAACATAATCTCCTGCGGCCCAGATCTGCCCAAGCGAGGAATAAAAGTAAAGCAGTGCATCAAGCCTTGTGTCTGCTGAAGGGATAGTGCTGACCACACCTTGCGGGCTGTCCTTTGAAAGCTGGCGTTTAACTGCCGATTCCAGGGATTGTCCCGGTCCGGATTCAATAAAAACAGCAGGGGATGCATCCAGGCAAAGCTTAGCTGCATCGCCGAAACGAACGGTCTTGCGTACATGTTTCACCCAGAAATCGGGATTGGTGGCTTCTTCTGCACTTAGCCACTGCCCAGTTACGGTGGAAGCGATGGGAATGGACGGGGCCGAAAGCCTGATTTCCCTGAAAAGCTCCGCGAAAGCAGGCAATGCAGGTTCCATCATGGCCGAATGAAAGGCATGAGAAGTCGGAATTTTTTTATTGAAAGTTTTGGATTTATTGAGCTCCGCTGCAAACCGGTCGATGATGTCAACAGGTCCTGAGGCAACGCATAATCCCGGGCTGTTTACCACCGCTATTTCCAAACCTTCGGGCAGGATGGGATTCAGTTGTTCTTCGGTGAGCAGTATTGCAAGCATGGCGCCCCCGGGAAGGTCCTGGATGAGGCGCCCTCTCCGGGCTACTGCCTTGAGTGCATCCTTCAGTGAAAATACTCCTGAAAGTGTGGCTGCAACATATTCCCCCACGCTGTGGCCTATCATTATGTCAGGCTCAATGCCCATCGACATCAGCAGCTTTGCCTGTGCATAGCTTACTATGAACAATGCAGGCTGGGTTATATAGGTTTCGTTGATCCTGGCTGAAGCTGTTTCCTCGCTGCTTGAGGCAGGGAATAAAACGCTGCGGATGTCAAACCCCAGCTCTTCTTTCAGTATTCCGGCACATTCATCTATGGTTTGCCTGAACACTTCATGGGTTTCGTACAATGGCTGCCCCATCCCTATATACTGGTTCCCCTGGCCGGGGAACATGAAAACCACCTGTCTTTTTTCCTCTGACTTAATAGTTGCCGCGGTCTTGGTACCGAGAGACGCAAGCAGTTCTTCCTTGCTCCTGAACGGTATGGCCGTCCTGTTAAGAAAATGATGCCTTCCATGCCGTGATGTATATGCAATTGAATGCGGATCAGCTTCAGGATTCACTTCAATAAAAGTTTTGATCTCCGCCTGTGCTGCGGCGACCGCGTTCACGCTGCGGCCCGAAAACAGCAGCAGGTCGCAGGGCAGTTCATTGGTTTCCTTGTCCGGGGCCGGGGCTTCTTCTAGAACAATACAGGCATTCGTTCCACCGACCCCGAAGGCGTTTACAAGCGCACGAAGGGGTGTGCCGTTTTCGGGCTGCCAGTTTCGGAGTTGAGTATTGACAAAGAAGGGGCTGCTCTGAAAATCTATCTTCGGGTTTGGCGTATTAAAATGGAGAGAGGCGGGGATCTTGTGGTTTTTAAGGCATAGCGCGGTTTTGATCAGGCTTGCGGCGCCCGAAGCGATATCGCAATGCCCTATGTTGGTCTTTACAGATCCTATGGCACAATACTGTTTACGGTTGGAATACTTCCTGAAAGCCTCAGAAAGTGAAGTAACTTCTATGGGGTCGCCAATGGGCGTAGCAGTGCCGTGGGCTTCAACATAGCTTATCGTATCTGCAGAGATCTCCGATAAGGCAAGGGCTTCGGTGATGACTTCCACCTGGCCTTCGACCGAAGGCGCTGTAAATCCCACTTTTTTATTCCCGTCGTTATTAATGGCTCCTCCAAGGATAACGGCATAAATATTATTATGGTCGCGAAGAGCGTCTTCAAGCCTTTTGAGGACGACAACCCCGCAGCCTCTGCTGAAAACGGTTCCGTTTGCATCCTTGTCGAAGGTGCGGCAATGCCCGTCGGCCGACTCCATCCCCCCGGCCTGGTAAAGGTAACCGTGCCTCTCGGGGATCTCTATGGTTGCTCCCCCGGCAATGATCATATCGCTCTGGTAGTTCATCAGGCTGTTAATCCCCGTTACCACGGCAACCAGGGAAGTGGAACATGCGCACTGGACATTAACGCTGGGACCGGTCAGGTTCAGCTTATATGACACCCTTGTCGTTACGTAGTCCTTGTCGTTGCTTGTCACAATCGAGGCCCCGCTGGCATTTTTCCTTACCCAGGGATTTTCCATGGTCTCAACCAGGTGAAGAGGAGTGCCTGTGCCCCCGAATACTCCTATATGCTCCCTGGTATTATAAGGGTCGCAGCCGGCGTCTTCCAGTGCATGCCATGCACATTCCAGGAAGACACGCTGCTGGGGATCCATGAGTTCAGCTTCACGCGGGGTATACCCGAAAAATTCAGCATCGAAATACTCAGCGCCATTGATAATGCCACGGTTCCTGATATAATTCGGCTGCCTGAAAACCGCCGGATCCACTCCTGTTGCGATCAGCTCTTCATCTGTAAAAGTATTCAGGGTTTCAAGGCCGTCGAGGAGGTTCTTCCAGTATTCGTTGATGTTCTTTGCACCGGGCAGCCTGCAGGCCATGCCGATTATTGCAACTTTGCCTTCAAGGTTCCTGACTTCATCTGATTTCATAATGCAGTGTTTTTAGGATTGGTTGTTATCGGGGAATATTCGTTTCATGATCTGTTGCCTGATGTTCCTGTTGCGCATTGCCGCCCGTTTGGCAATATCGTCCATGGCCGTATCGGGTTTGTCTTTTCGCAGGAATGCAGCGAGGCTTCTTATCGAAGGGTAATGGAAGAGGTCTACAATGCTGACCTCGGTTTTCAGTTTTCCGGCAATGAGGTCTTTCATCCTGACGAGTAAAAGGGAATGCCCTCCCACCTCGAAGAAATTATCCTGGGGCGTGAATGACTCGTGATCGAGGATCTCTTTCCAAATACCCGAAAGGAAAAGCTCGGTTTCATTCATGCGGCGATGAATAAAGTCAGGAATTACAGGCGAGCCGGGTCTCAGGTTCAAAAGGGCCTTAAAATCTGTTTTGCCATTGGGAAGCGAAGGGAAAGAGGGTGCAATGATAAAGCTCCCGGGGATCATATAGGCAGGTAAATGAAGCCTCAGAAAATCCCTCAGTTCATTCTCCAGTATGGTCATCCCGGGTTCGGGTACTATAAATGCTGTCAGGCGGACGTCTTCTTCCTTATGTTCCAGGGCGTCAACAGCAACACGTTTTATTCCTGGAAAACGAAGGATGGTTGACTCGACTTCACCTGGTTCGATGCGAAATCCCCTCAGTTTTACCTGCTGGTCAATCCTGCCCAGGAACTCAACGGCTCCGTCCCAAAGAAAGCGACCCAGGTCCCCTGTTTTGTAAATCCTGCTGGCCGGGTCTCCTGTAAAAGGGTCGGGAAGAAAACGGGATCCTGTCTGTATGGGATCTTCAAAATACCCCTCTGCAAGCACAGGACCGCCTATATATACTTCCCCGGGGATCCCTGCAGGAAGCGGGTTAAGATTTTCGTCAAGAATGTAGATGAGGGCATTGCTGATGGGATGACCAATGGGGACCATCCTCAGGGTACTGCCCCGCAGGCAATGCCAGTATGCCATGTATACGGTGGCTTCGGTGGGTCCATAGAGGTTGATCAGGCCGGCTCCGGAATCCTTCAGAATCTGCTCCTGCAGAGGCCTGGACAACTTCTCACCTCCCGAAATAATGTTTTCCAGATACCTTGCACGTTTTAAAACCCCTGCATCGCATAAGGCCTTTAAACCTGAAGGAACAAACTGGACCGTATTAACCTGCATTTCGTTCAGGATGGCTTCAATCCTTTCGGGTGCCTGTATTTCACTCCTCTTCTCGAGTACAAGCCTTGCGCCGCTGATGAGCGGAGTGAACAGCTCAAGAAACGAGATGTCGAAATTGATGGAAGTGGTGGAGAGAAAAGTATCCCTGTCCGAAACATTCAATTCTTTTTTCATCCATACAAGGAAATTCAGCAGGCTGTCGTGGCGTATCATCACTCCTTTTGGACTGCCTGTTGAACCGGATGTGAAAATGATATAGGCAAGATCCTCAGGCTGACCAGATTCGGGTGTAATGCCGGAAACCTGTCCACTCACTTCATTCAACAGATCGCTTACCGGGATAACCTGCCCGGCCAGCTTCTTCTTACTTTCCTTTTGAGCTTCCTCATCAACGACGAGAAATCTTATTTTAGTCTTCTCTGTGATATAACGAAGCCTTTCTTCAGGATACCAGGGATCGAGGGGGATGTAAATGCCGCCTGTCCTGAAAACTGCCAGGATGCAGATCAGCATGTTGGGGGAATTATCCATATGTATACCCACAGGCACCCCCCTTCCAACTCCCAGTAACTGCAGGTTCGCACACATGATTGCCGTCCTCCGGTCCATTTCTGCGTAAGTTATGAATTCCTTTCGCGAAACCAGGGCAGGAAGTGCAGGGGTCTTTGCTGCCTGCAGGGCAATGAGGTCGTTTACAGTTCCTTTTGCATTATGCGAAACAGCAGTTTGGTTCCATTCATAAACTATCCTCCTGAACTCCCTGCCCGAAATAAGGTTAAAAGCCGACACCCTGGTTTCAGGTGCAATGCATATCTGCTCAATGATCTGTATGAAATGGTCAAGCAGAATTTCCATTGTACCTTCATGATAAAGGCCCGACGAATAGGTAAGGACTATTTCAGTCTCTCCCGGGCTGTCGAAGATCTCGGCAAAAAGATCGAATTTCGATCGTCCGAAAAATTCTTCCCTGGCTTTCCCGCTTACACCAGCAACTGTTGAAAATTCCCATGGAGTCTCGTGAAAAGCAAACATGAGCTGGAAAAACGGGTTTGATCCCTGTATCCTTTCGGTGTTGAGAATTTCGGTAAGATGGCTTAAAGGGAACCTCGAATGCGATAGGTTTTCAAGGACCAGGTCTTTTACTGATCCCAGCAATCCTGAAAACGTACTCCCGGGATCAAGCCTTGTCCTGAACAGCATGGTGTTTACAAAATACCCTATCCCTGACAGGAAGGATTTTTTAAACCTGTTTGCAACAGGACTGCCGATGAGAAAATCGGTACGGCCCGAATGACGGTAAAGCAAAACTGAAAATGCTGCCAGGCAGGTCATGAACATGCTTGTGCCGTGAATGTCGCTGAGCTTCCTGAGGCCCGATCTGGTGTCGGGGCTGATCATTCTCCTGAGTTGCCCTCCTTCCCTTGAGGGGAGGCCGGGCCGTATGAAATCGGTAGGGATCTCAAAGAATGTAGGAGCCTGAAAAAGTTGTTCCTTCCAGTATCTTTTGTCTTCAGTATATTCAGGCCCGTCAAGGTATTCTTGTTCTTCCCGGCAAAATCCGGCATAAGATGAAGATCCATCAGCAGGCCCTGACTTTTCAGGCGTATCTGCATTATCGTATAAAAATGAAAGGTCGCGTAAAAAGATCCCGAACGAAAATCCGTCGAACACGATATGATGAACGATAAAAGCAAGCAGGTGCCGGTTCTCTCTGGTTTTATACAGTATAACACGGTATAAGGGCCCCGTTTCCAGTTTGAACGGCTGCTTTGCCGCATTGCGTGCATGTTCAAGGGCTTCTGAAACAGGAACATATTCGCTGCCTGTCTGTGTTCTGAAAATTTCAGGGATACTACCGTTTTGAATCTGAATAATTCCCTCAGGCCGGGCCTTGCTGAACCTGAATACAGTATTCAGGGGTTCATGCCTTGCGCATACCCGGTTGAGCGCTTGCTCAAGCCTTACGATATCCAGGGTCCCTGTGAGTGTTATACAGTAAAAGATATTATAGGACGAAAGTTCCGGCTCGGCCTGATGCATAAACCATAAGGCTTTCTGGTTTTCCGACAGTCCGGTTTGCTTCACCTGGCCGGACTCATGCTTAACGGAAAGCTCTGCGGATGGTACAATAGGCAAAGATTCGCTTTTGGAGACTTCTGCTCGTTGCACCTTTATTTTGGCAGAATCCGAAGAAATCTGCTTTAAGAGTTTCCCCGGGCTGGGGCAATCGAAAATGTTTTTGATCTGTACAGGAATACCAGCCCTGGCTTGCAGATCCATCGCCAATGCATTTGCCTTCAGCGAATTTCCTCCAAGGTCAAAGAAATTATCTTCCAGCCCCAGGCCCTCCAGGCCCAGGTTTTCTTCCCATATCCTTAACATTTGTTTTTCAGAAGCAGTTGAAGGCGAAACCACGGGGTAGCTCAGTTCAGGCCTCCGGGCTCCCGGAAGCGGAAGGGATTTTCGGTCAATTTTGCCATTGGGCAACTGGGGGAAATTTTCGAGTGTAACAAAGACCTCAGGTATCATAAAATCAGGTAAAGTGCGCATCAGTATTTTACGCAACTCATTTACAGGCAGGGAGAGGTCTCCTTTGAAGGAAAGATAGGCACATAGCCTGTTCCCGTTCCGGCTGTCATTCACCACTTTTGCAACAGCATGCCTTACTTCAGGGATTAACAGCAAGGCCTGCTCAATCTCAGGGAGTTCGATGCGGTAACCTCGTATTTTCACCTGCTGGTCTTTACGCCCCAGGTAAATCAGTTTCCCTGATCCGTCTTCCTTTACAAGGTCCCCGCTGCGGTAATATCTTACAGTATCTTTTCCGTTTCTTTTCAGGTTTACGAAAACGCTATCAGTGAGTTCAGGGAGGTTCAGGTACCCCCTTGCGATGCCATCCCCGCTGGCAAGAAGTTCTCCTGTTTCTCCAGGCAGAACAGCTTGCAGGTCATCGCCTGCAATACAAATGCTTGTTCCTTCAAGAGGTTTCCCGATATGGGCAGCCTCACCCGGGAGCAATGGTCCGGCAGTAAGGTTGGCCGTGGCTTCCGTGGGGCCGTAAAGGTTCCAAAGCTTAAGGCCGGGCAATAAACCGAAAGTTCTTTTAAGTAAAATATCGCTTACAGCTTCTCCTGACAGGTAAACACATGAAGGCGCTGCCTTGTCGGCACCATTTGCGTCAACAGTTTCCATGTAATCAAGGATCTCCGACCAGAGTGTAGGAACGCAATAAAGTCCCGTACCGGGATGGGAGGCATACCATTGTGCCAGCTTCCCGGGCTGCCTTATCAGCAATGGATCCAGGATATGTAGCGTTTTCCCGGATAAAAGAGTGGAATAGAATTGTGTTACGGCTGCCGCAAAGATGAAGGAAGATGTCAATGGCAGCCCCACCCCGGTTGCCGGGATGACATGCCTGCAGAACCAGTGGATGTAATAGCTGAGGTTACGGTGCTCTATCATCACCCCTTTGGGCTTCCCTGTTGAACCTGATGTATAGAGTATATAGGCAAGATCAGATGCCTGAATGCTTGCCGGCTCCGGCTCTCTTTTTTTGCTCATGTCGTTCAGTCCTGCCCAATCAGGAATGAACCATTGATTATGATCATCATGAAAGGACTGGGACGGTAAATCGTCCGTGATCACCAGACTTGCGCCGGCATCACGGAGTATATACCGAATCCTGTCTTCCGGAAAAGCAGTTGACAGCGGAACATATGCCGCCCCGGATTTCAGAACGGCAAGAACCGAAATGGCAAGCCTGGCCGAAGGGGTAAGATAAATCCCGGCTACGGACCCTGAACTTATTCCTTTTTGCTTCAGGTCACAGGCGAGGTTTGTCGAAAGCCGGTCCAGTTCCGGGTAACTTAAACTTTCATCCTGAAATTCGATGGCCTTCAGGTCAGGTCCGACTGCCGTATTCCGAAAGATCTCCTCATGTAAGGGAATGAACCTGTTCATCTATTAGTTGCTGCCTGAATAACACCCTCGGTTTAATTGTTTTACTTAACGCTGAAGTCCCAGAGATTATACCTCAGCAACTGATCTGAATTTGCAGGAAAGTCCCCGATCAGGTATTTCAGCATGATAATCTTGGTTATAATTGCCTGTCGTCCTGTTTCCAGATTCAGGAGGGAGGTATTATAATCCATATATGTATTGATCACATTGATCTGGGTGGATGATCCCATTTTCAACTTGTGAATCTCATTATCATATGTTTTTTTCTCAAGAATTGAAAGTTCAACCTGGTTTTTAAATATGGGGATGAGGTGCCCCAGGTCGCTTAAGAGCTGAAAGATCTGCATCCTGGAATCGAATTTTAGTTTCTCGAGCTGAACTTTATTGAATTCGTAGGATGAAAGCCTGCTCAGGTACTCGCCCTTTCGTTCCTCATTTTTAAAAGGGATTTTGTAGGAGAGGGTAAGATTCACCGAAGATCCGGGTGATCCGCTTGAAAAGGTCTGGTTGAAATCCGAAAAAGGCTGGTATGCCGTTGTTCCGAAATACAAATAGCGGAGATCCAGGTTAAGATCATTCATCTTATTGTACTTGGCTCCCTGCATTTCGATCATGGTTGCCGTAGTCGCCAGTTCCTGGCTTTTATAGTAACTGGTATTGACCACCATGGAATCAACGTTCTTAATAATATATTTGCCATATCGTTCAACGGGGAAAGATCCCGGATCGGGCAAAGAATCAAGAAAAAGCGGAAGATGTGAAGTGCTGAGCGTTCCTTTCATCCCAATTGATGTGATAAGGTCATACAATGAGTTTGTGACCTGGTTTCTTGCTTCTGAATATTGCTGGTTGATGTTGTACTCATAAGCCTGTGCGCGGTAGATTTCAGCCTGGGCTATCTGCTCATCAGTAATCATTGCCTTGATATCCGATACGTATTCTTTCGCATCCTTGTTGGCTTCCTTAAGTATCTTGAGTACCCTGGCCCGCTGATAGACATTGTAATAATAGGTCAGTGTGTTTTTAATGAAACGGCAAATCTCATCCGAAAATGAAACATTCTGGGATTTATTCATCATCAGGGTCGAAAGGAAAGCTACATTACTGGTATTATGTTTTCCAAGATCACGCAGCAGGGGCATGGTTACACCGGCCCACATCCCCGATGCATTGACAGGCATGTTTGTGCTTGGAAAATAATCAGGGACCCCCGAAATTATCTCGGTTTCGGTGGAAAGCTTGAAGCCTGTATAAAATTTTATCCCCAGGCGGGTCGGGACCAGAAGTTGTCCCGTAAGATAGTAGGAATTCATGAATGTGACAGCAGGGTCAGTGCCCAAATAGCCGTAAGTATTTAATGTGAGCTGTGGATTAAACGCACCTTTGGAGCTGGTTAACTGTCCCTGGCTCTCTCCCAGGACTTGTTTTTTCAGGCGGATGTCGAAATTTGTTTCAAGACCAAATTGTAAAACACGGAAAATCGAAAGGGAGTCATAGTTAAATAGCTGCTGGCTGGTTGCAGCAGTGATCCCCGCTGCAAGCAGGACTAAAATCAGTATGGTCTTTTTCATCGCTTTGTTCACCTTGTTTGTTGTATGTTCTCCAAAAACGATTTTCAGGTTAAGAGTATCATGCCAGCTGCCGTTTGGTCAGTTCGGCAAAGAATCCATTTTTATCAAGGAGCTCCTGGTAAGTGCCTTCTTCGATAAGCTGGCCTTTATCGAGAACGAAAATCCGGTCGGCATTGATGATGGTACTCAGCCGGTGTGCGATCACGATGCGTGTAGCTTTCATTTTCTCAACACTGAAACTTACGATCTGCTGGGTTTCATTGTCAAGGGCACTGGTTGCTTCGTCAAAGATCAGGATCCTGGGGTTGCGTATCAATGCCCTTGCAATAATAATTCTCTGCTGTTGCCCGCCCGATAAGGTATCGCCTCCCGGAGGCAGGATAGTGTACATTTTATTGGGCAGGTTGTTGATCTCATCTGCACATCCTGCCAGTTCAGCCGCTTTCCAGGCATCATCTTCGGTGTACAACGAAGAACCTGTTATATTGTAAAGAACTGTCCCCTGCATGATCCTCGAATTCTGCAATACAACCCCCAGCTGATCCCGCACCCCCCGGATGTCAAGTCCGTCAAGTTCCTTGTTATCAAAAAGGATGCTTCCTACATGATAATTTTCAAACCCAAGAAGCAGCCTGATCAATGTGGATTTGCCCGAACCTGAACTGCCAGTAAATGCAACAAACTGTCCGGGATGAATCGTCAGGTTGATATCTTTAAGGCTCCAGTCGGGAGAATCGGGGTATTTAAAACTCAATTGGGTGATCTCTATGCTGCCGCTGAGCTCTCCTGGATCCAGCTTTTCGTTCATGTCTTCAGTGTCGGCTTCAAGTATCGGCTGAAACAGCTGGTAAGTAGGCTTGATGTTCAGAAGGGGGACGGTCACCATGAAGGTCTGGATCAATGCTCCCTGGAAACTCAGGTATGCGGAGTTGAACGCTACAAAATCCCCTATGCCGAAGCCGGGAAGTCCCGACCTGAAGATGCTGTATACCCTGATGAAGATCAGCATGGAGGCGAGTACGGGAAAGGTAACGGTAAAAATTTCAGCAACCATCAGCAATACCCGTTTCTGGCGGTAATGATCCTTTTGCTGTGAATAGCGTTCGGCCCAGAGCGAGAATACTTTTTCTTTGCTGCCGGTAACCCTGATCTTGTTAATTCCGCGGATAGCCATCAGCAGGAAGCCCGAGATCATGGCATCCATGCGGCGCATGAACACAACATGTTTATATGCCAAAAGGCTTATTGTAAGAGTAAATCCGGCAACAACAAGACCCAAGACAAGAGCAAGAAGAGCCAGTTTAAGGTCATAGAAAAATAAAAGGGCAAGATAAAAGACCGAGAAGATGCCCGATATCATTGCACCAAGAACGGTGGTCGACAGCGTATCGCGAATTCGCTCAATGCCCATGCTTCGTTCAGCCAGGTTGCCGGGGCTGTAATTCCTGAAGAAATCCACTTTAAGCGAGAGTATCCTGTCCCAGAGTGCCGACTGCAGCTTATACCCTGCTTTCCCTGCCATCCTGAGGACCGCAATCGATTTGGCAAAATTCAGAAGCCCGATGGTGATCACACAGATCACCATGATGCCGCCGATCTGCCATAATTCATGCGTATTCCCGCCCGGAATAACAGTATTGAAAACATATCCTCCAACAATCGGGATGAGAAGAGCAAGGAGAGCACCGATAATTCCGATCACCATAAAGCTGATGATATCGCGGTATGTGAACTGAAGGGCGAAGCGGAACAGGTCTTTCCCGTTGAGTTTTCCTTTCGGGAAAGGTGTAAAAAAACTATAGGCTTTTGTATCAAGGAGGCGGTTAACCGATTCGTGAACCACTTCCTTTTTCCGGTTCTTCAGGTCAACCATCCAGTAGCCTGTGGTTCCTTTGGAAAGAAGGGCGACAGGCGTCTGGCCATCCTTTAGAAAACCAAGCATGGAACCTGCATTACTGGTCCACCAGTGAGGGTCAAGAGTGACCATCCTTGAACGGATGTTTGAAGCCCTGAGCAAATTCCAGAGAAAATCGTGTTTCCCGCTGATCCGGTTTCCCGGGTCAGCAAATTCTATTCTTTCTTCTTTACCGATCAGTTTGCAGGTCTGTAACAGGAGCATCCTGGGATTTACGGCAGCGTCGATATTACTGGATGCACGCCTTTCGTCACCGAACAGGTCATCGGTGGTTTTCCCAGAAATAATGGACTTGAACCTGCTCAATGCATTATAAACCGAGTTCTTCCTGAAGGCATAAGTGTCTTTTACATGTTCAAGTGAAATCTTCTGGTCTTCTGTACAGAGTTTCCTCAGCACAGGGACGATGCGCTCATTATTGAAGCTGAACCAGTAAGACAGCAATTGTTCATTTGAGCCGCTGTATTTTTTCAGCAACTCTGCCATGAAAGAAGTCACGGATATTTCCCCGTTCAACTGTGATAATATGCCTAAATTATCCAGGGCCTCTGAGATTCCGATTGACCATTTGTCAATTAAAAACCTTGCATAATCAGGGTTTTCAGATAACAGCCTGTTCATTGAACCGGGATCAAGTATCCCCAGTGTACTGGCATTTAATGCACTGAGCACAAGGGTAATGGAATCGTTCGTCAAGAAAGCTGGTAACAGGAAGGGGGCCGTTATGCGGAAGAGGAACAAGCGGCGTCCAGGGCCGGTTGGAAGTTTTTCCATGTAGAAAACGTCGGCCTCACCCGTTTCCAGGTAAAAAGCAAGCGGTTTGTCGCTATGCAACGATCGAACCTTGTTGCTGGGCAACTGCTCGTTGCTGGTATAAAATCCGGAAATCGCCTGTGGCTCCATATCAGTTGAGATTTACCAGTTTATAATAAAGCCCCTGCTGATTTTTGATCATTTCATCATGGGTACCCCTTTGGGCGACTTTCCCTTTGTCAAGGACGATGATTTCATCACAATCGCGTATGGTGCTTAGCCTGTGGGCAATGATCAGGGTTGTGCATCCCCTGCGGCGAATGTTGTTGTCGATGATCTTTTCGGTATTGGCATCGAGTGCGCTGGTCGCTTCATCCATCACAAGAATGCTCGGGTTTACAACCAATGCGCGGGCAATTTCTATCCGCTGTCTTTGTCCCCCGCTCATGTTGCTGCCTGCATTGATGAGGATTCCATTGTACCCCCCTGGTCTCGAAGAGATGATGTCATGTATGCATGCATCCTTTGTGGCCTGGATGATATCGGGTGTTGCCAGGGTGTTATTCCACATGGTAATATTGTCATTGACGGTCCCTTTGAAAAGAAAAATTTCCTGGTCTACCAGTGAAACGGAATTTCTTATGACATCCTGGGCAATAGCAGTCCGCTCGCGTCCGTCAAACAGTACCTCCCCTGCCCAGGGATGGTACAGGCCGGCAACCAGTTTTGCAAGGGTGGACTTTCCTGAACCTGAGCCCCCGACCAGGGCAATTCGTTTCCCGGGTTCCACATGAAGTGAAAAGTTTTCTATCAGGGGCTCCCGGAACCTGTCATATCCGAAAGTGACATTTTGAAAATCCAGGAACCCGTTCAGTTTGGAGGCCGCGGGAGTGAGGCTTGCAGGATCGTCGCTGACCTCGTTTTTGAAGTAGATGTCTTCATTGGTTGATAAAGCATCCTGTATGGTATTCAGGTTGCTCTTTGCCACCTGCAGGTCGCTTCCCATGGAAACCACTGATTTAACGGGACCGGTAAAATTTGACATCAGGCTTTGGAATGCGATGAAAATACCAACAGTCATCTCCCCGTAAATAACCAGCAGGCCTCCCAGCGTAAGAAGGATTATATTGTTCAGGTTTGAAAGGAAATCAGGCAGGGCGTCAAGCAGGTTGGATGTTACATTAAGTCTCTGGTCAAACACCACCGCGTTGGTAAGGCTTCCTGACCACAAGCCGTAAAAATCGTTCTCAGAACCCGTGGCTTTGATGGTTTCTATCTGTTCAAGCCCCACGCCGGCCGTACTGAATGTACTCTGGTTGCGTTCAAATAACAACTGGTTCAGGGTTGAGCGTTTTTCGGAAATAATGCGGAGAACCAAGAGGTTTACAAGGATCACGGTAACACCTATAACGGTAAGCAGGAGATTATACTGTATCATGACGATCGCATAGAACACAACCGTGATCATGTTTGAAATGGTGGCAGTTAGTTCGGTTGAAAGCAATGAAGCCAGGTCGTCGTTAAGTTGAACGCGTTTGAAAATTTCGCCTGGCTGCCGGCTCATAAAGAAACGGATCGGCAGCTTCAGTATATGCATCAGAAGTTTCGATGATTCAACGATGGCAAGCTTCAGCTCCAGTTTGACGAGGATCTTCTGTTGCAGGTAAGTAAGAATGCCATTGAAAAAGAAAAGCCCCGCGATCAGGACAAGCATGGGCCTAAAGTAGCCAGGCTGATTCAGGTTGATGATATCGTCGAAAAACAGCTTGTTCAATCCTGCCATAATGATTGCAGGGAGTACAAGTATTGTACCGCAGATAAGGACAAATGCCAGGTCGATCCGATTCGGCTTTATCCGGATCCATACCCTTTCAAAAAAAATATTCCGGTTTTTATCAGGTTTGAAATCAGGCCCCGGGATGATGGTCACCACCGTTCCGTCAAATACGTTCTCCAGGTCCTGTGCATTTAGTTTTTTTTGCCCCTCACGGGTATCGTTCAAGAGGTAAAATTCCTTGCCATACCCGGTCAGAACACTGTAATACCCTCCCTGGATCCCAATGATTACGGGCATTGGCATAGTTTTCAGCTGGGCCACGCTGCAAAGGCGCACTTCCGATTTAAAGGAGTGGGCAATAGCAACCTTCATCAGGCGTTCAGCAGGGATCTTTGAATTGTCCGAAACTCCGCATTCCTGATTCAACGTATCCTTGGCGGGATAGCAATGGTAATACGAAAAAACCATAGTCAGTGCAACTGCACCGGATTCATTTTCCCCGATCTGAAGATTGACCGGAACCTTTTTTTTCACACGCTCGCTGCTCATGACAAGGTCTCGATTGATTGATGATGAGGACTATTCGAAATAGGATTTCAGAATGGGAATGATATAGTCGATGGGAGGTTTTTGCTTTACCACGACGGAAGCCCTGCAAAGGGTGCCGGTATTGATGTTATAAGGGGGGCCTTTTTTATTAGACCATTGGAAACCGCTTAGGGTGGATGAGTCAGTGATAAGGGCGATCTTCACCCTGTATGTGGGACCCTGCTGCTCTATAAGGGCTACCAGGTCAGGGTTGTTTAATTCATCTATAATAGAGTTCGTATTGGAAACAAAGTGATTGACTTCCACAACCTTTCCCATCAGCCAGCCATACAGGTTATGATTTACGGTAAAGGGTTCTATCATGACTTTCATCCCCGGTTCCACTACAGCGTTTGAATTAAAAGGGATGAACAGGTCCAGAAGATGATTTTTCTCGTTTCCTATATCTTCAACAACCATCATTCGTGTACCTGCATTGACAAAGTCACCATTTGACACCGACTTGTCGACGATCATTCCATTGACAGGACTGCGCATAATAGTCTGACGGTCATAATCATCCTGAAGGTCGGTAATTTTTTTCTTCAATATCTGGATCTGGCCCTGGTAATCTTCCTGTTTGTATTGGCGGTCATAGTCCCAGGATTGCTGGTCAAGCTCATTGGTTTTAACGGCCTGCTCTGTTTGAGTATGCTTGTTATGAGCTTCGGACAACTGATTTTTAGCTTCAACGTAATTTTCCCTGGTTGCAAGGCCTTTATCCCAGAGATCCTGTTGCTGCTGCATCTTCAATTCAAAAAATGAGATCTGGTCCTGTAAATGTTTAAGCTCAGCCTTCAGCCGTTCCTCTTCAAGATTGTAAAACCTCATTTTATTGGGATAATCTTTCGAATCCCTTGTTAGCAGCAAGGAATCCTGTAACCTCAGCACATCCAGTTCCGCATTAAGTTCAATCAGCTGATGCCTTAGCTCAGGCTGCAAAAGGTGAAGCAAAATATCTCCTTCTTTGACTTTTTCACCCAGGTCAAATCCTACTTCCTCAACACCCCCGCTGTAGAGCGAAATAATCCCGTGAAGGCCTTTCCCGCTGACGATCTCGCCAAGCCCGTCGATCTTCTGCGGAATGCTTCCGAAAATCCCCCAGATTATCGCCACGAGTGTCAGCAGCCCCAATGCGGAGAGGGATATCCAGTAACGTGGACGGGTAATCTTTAACATACGGTTCATTTCCTCAGGGTTTCCTGCCGACCCTGAAGTATCTGGTTTTTCTGCTTTATCCATAACGAATATTGTTGCTGATTAACAAAATACACACAAAGGCGGGTTGTATCCACAGCCCGCCTGAACCATATGAAAAAATCAATTCTACCCCTTGAATTTCTTCATGAGTTTTAAGCCCTTTTCCATGAGGTGGGGCTTGAAATCACCATTTGCGTCGAGATGAAACTTCTTATGGTGATCCCATAATTGTTCCTTCATCTTGCCGACCATTTCCATACCTTGAAAGCTTACACCCGGCATTGCTGGTTTTTCAGGAAGTTCCTTGGCACTTTTACCTGTTGTCGTTTTCTTCAATTTCCCGGGCATGTTGCCTGAGGCGGGGCCTTTCGGCGGGGTAGGGATGAACCGTTTTCTTTGATTTTCCATAACCTGAATTTTGAATTGTGAAATTTAATTTATGATCCTGGTACTTCTTGTAAGGACGTTTTTTTATGAAGTTGAATTTTTTTGATAATCAAAATAATCCCGTAAACAAACATGATTGTTGTAATGGTGTTCCAAACCTGGGTGATGACCTTGATCGTATTAAAACCCTGCACATCATAGTGATGGATCAGGAATATTCTTAAAAAGGTATCCGAAAGGTCACGAAAAGCCAGGAACCCTGTCAGCAGCATAAAATACCTGAAATAAGGCATTTGACGGTAGAGTACCCTGGTATGGGTTTTTGGAACTCCGTGGAGAAATGCATAATCAATAAAAAAATACAATGCCATAGGTTTGCCTGTAAGCATGGTCAGGCACCAGAACGTGACCAGCCCGATGTTAAGATAAACATAGTTCCAGAGCATCTGGTGTGCAGTCCTTGAGTATATGTCCATGGTACTGCCAATGATCATCGTGGCCAGGATAAACAGCCCTGTCACGCTGTATTGTTTCTCTTTAATAAAAGTAAGGATGGTATAGATAACGCCCGGCACTGTTGAAAGAAGCATCGCTAAATAGTCACCCAGCACAATACGGCAGGTATTCCAGATCAGTAAGGGGACCAGGAGATAGATAATCAGGTCCAGCAGCGTACGCCCGTTGAAAATATTTTTCAGCATATTTGCATGGATTGAATAATCCGTTAAATGCCGTTCAATCTAGTCTTATCGCTTAATCAATTCAAAAATAAGCATTACAGCTCACCGAATCAAACTTTTCGCTAATTTATAATGATTATTCATCACTTTAACCCCTCCCGGTAAATTCCATCCCCTTATAGGCGGAAACCGAATGAGGGAATGTATTCATACCATTGGCTATTTATATCCCGGGCCACTGGATTTTTTAATATCTCCCCTTTCCCTGATCAGTGAAACATCACCCCTGGCATTTACTGAAACCTCGGCCGGGTAAGTATATCCGCAAAAATTATAAGGCGAAAGGGTGGCTGTATATGCTCCAACATTATGTATTAGAACCAAATCGTCAATGGCTACATCGGGAAAATCATTTTCACTTTGAATTACATCTATTGGTGTACAAGTGGCACCTGTAAGAATTGCCGGTGAATGCTCATGGTATTCCTTTACAGTGCTTATAAATGATTCACGTGTCCTGAGATCCAGCTGTCTTATGCCAAGATGATTGATGCCAGTATCTAAAAGGATGTATTTTTTGCCTTTGGAGTATTTGATATCCAAGACCCTGCTGACCAGGATAGCTGAGCTTGCAGTTAAATATCTGCCACTTTCAAAAAATTTATATTTAATCGTATCGAGGAATTGCTCTTTACTTTCAAACAAATCATCCAGGCCGGATTTTAACATGCTCATGTTTAATCCTGGCTGGTTTGCTGATTCAACTATTCCGAACCCTCCTCCAAAATCCAGGAAATCCAGCTGGTTGAATTCGTCTTTATGCTTTTCTGCAAATTCAATTAAAAAGGAAGTATTTTGAATAATTTTTTGCGCGTCAAAGAACTGTGAACCGGCGAACATGAAGAGTCCATTAATATTTACAACATTCCTGTATTTTCTTATCAAGGGAATTAGCTGGTTCTCATCTATGCCAAATTGGGAGGAAATACCTCCCATCTTTATTTCAGAAGACCGGTTGGAGAAATCAGGATTAATCCTCAGGGAAATATTCAGTGGCAGGTTTGCTGCACGCATAATGTTTAGCAGATCCTGTTCAGATTCAACATTGTATGACAGGATATTATTCTGCAAGCCTGATGCTATTGCCTCCTTGCTTTTTATCGGGCCACCAAGTACAATCCTCTCAGGGCATACTTTTAATTTAATAAGCTGATGCAATTCCCCGGCCGACGCAACCTCAAAACCCAAGCCCGCGTGTTTGAGCAGATTTATAACAAATGGCATGGGATTGGCTTTAACCGAATATAATAATTGTGAACCGGCAGGTATCACTGATTTTAATTCTGTTATTTTTCTGTTTAGTTCATTAATTGAATAAATAATTAAGGGAGTAGAGAACTGGCTGACAATTTCGGGGATGTTAAAATCAGGTTTAGCTTGTGGTTTGTACATAAAATGTATTTTATGGTTAAGATCGCCAACGACCTTTCAGAAGATAAAATTATTACTTCCGTCCCTGTCCGAAATCAAAATCGAAAGTACCGCCTTCCTGATATCTGACGATTACAAAATCATTACTGGAGCCATTATTTGAATTTCCTGCAGCAACAATTTTCCCGTCAGCCTGAATGGCGATTGCATTAGCACGATCATCGCCATTGCGGATATCCGTCATTACTATACCTCCTTCACCAAAGGCCGGGTCCAATGTCCCATTCGGATAATACCTGATCAATGCAAAATCAAAATTTGACCCATTGTTTGAACTTCCCCCGGCAATGATTTTACCATCGGCCTGGATGGCTACTGAAGAAGCCTTATCATCCCCATCCCTGATCTTCGTTATTACCATCCCTCTTTTTCCAAAAGAAAAATCCAAAGTTCCATTTATATTGTATCGGACAACAGCAAAATCAAAATTCAAACCATTATTTGAACTTCCGGCAACTACGATTTTACCATCAGGCTGTAAACAAACTGCAGAAGCTTCATCTTCTCCATCCCTGATAGAAGTTATTACTTTACCGCCTTTCCCAAAATCAGTATCCAAAATACCGTTGGGCCTGAACCTGGCCAGGGCAAGATCAGTATTTGAGTATCCTGCAAGTAAAATCTTCCCATCGGCCTGTATGGCAATTGACGACACCTGGTCATCGCCCTGCCTGATGTCAATTGACACTATGCCACCTGTTCCGAAGGCAGGATCCAGCGTGCCATCAGGGTTATACCTGATCAATGCAAAATCAAAATTTGAACCGTTATTCGTGCTTCCTGCAACAACAATCTTCCCGTCGGGCTGGATTGCCAAACCGGAAGCATTATCATCCCCCTCATTTATAGACGTTATAGATATGCCACCTTTTCCAAATGAAGGGTCCAGTGTTCCGTTTTCATTATACCTGATTACAGCAAAATCATTTGCTTTTCCGTTATATGTGCTGCCTGCAACAACAATTTTTCCATCAGGCTGAATAGCGAGAGCGGAAGTGTGATCATCACCGCTTTTCAGAGTGGTTATTACAATACCGCCTTTACCAAATGAAGGATCCAGCGTTCCATTGGTATTGTATCTGACTACGGCAAAATCGGTTTTGGAATATCCGGCAATTACAATTTTCCCATCGCTCTGTATTGCCATGGCATTGGCTTCGTCATCAACGGTTGAAAGTGAAGTGATCACAATTCCGGTTCTCATGCCTGACGATTCAACGCCTACTGTTTGCGAAAAAACACTGGATCCAAAAATAAGTATGGCAAGTGTTAAAAAAATCCTTTTCATAAATGCTTCATTATAAGTATGAATTAAAGAATAAATTTCAAAAATCATTTAAATTTCTTTACAACTAGTAGTAAAATTAAGTTTATTAATAGATTTCGTCAAGTATTTTTTCAACTGTTGATTTATTCATCACATGTTTAATATTTATACAATGACTGTAATTATTCTGATTTTCATTCTTTTATAAGGCTCATCCCAGCTAAATGTATACTTATTCAACACTTTCTCCTGTTTATTTTTTTAACACTGATTATTTAATCATCTGTTTTTCTGATATTTAATATCCTTTTTTTGCTTTGGCATCATTATTGATATAGGTATAGTACACTGAATATGAAACTCTATACCATGAAAACCAAACTTATCTCCACCCTCTGCCTGCTTCTCATTTTCTGTTGCAGTAGCCTCAGCAGCAATGCAGTAAACAGCAAATCCAATCCTCCCGCATCAGGCACTCTCACTGTTTACAGCAGTCCTGAACTGTTCGGCCTGGCCACCGAATGGGCCGGCGAATATTCAGCAGCCCATCCCGGCCAATCAATTGACGTGATCAAATCCGAAGCATCAGGGATGGAATCCATTATCAGGACAGGAAATAATATCTGTTTTATTTCAAATGAACAGCCCTCCTCTGATAAGCAGTCACCGGTTTTCCAGCTTGTGGTTGGCAGGGAAATTATCGTCCCTGTTCTAAGCCCCAAAAATCCATTCCTTAAGGAAATTTTCGAACAGGGAATTTCCCCTAAGGCCCTGGCCAGCAGTATTCAGGTTCCCGGGAAAATGCAATGGGGGACATTGCTTCATAATTCTCAGACAGAAGCTGTAAGGTTTATTATCCTTGATGATAATTATACAAAAGCAGGGGTTTCCCGTTTTACCAAATTAGGCCCCACAAGCATTGAGGGGATAAAAAGTGTTGACCGGGATGCCTTGGTTGCAGCTGTTCAGAATGATCCTTATGCAATCGGTTTTTGCAGATTGACTGATATCCTCAATGCAAACGCCTCGACTTTTGCCGGGAACCTGCTTTTGATGCCAATCGACAAGAACGGTAACGGGAAGATGGATTATATGGAGAAGATCTATGATAATTTCCATGATTTTACCAGGGGAGTTTGGATAGGGAAATACCCGAAAACTTTAACCAATAATATTTATTGTATATCCAAAACCCAGCCTGCTGGCGAATCAGAGCTTGCTTTTTTGAACTGGGTACTTACTTCGGGGCAGGCTTTACTCCAGGTCAACGGGTTTTCAGATCTTGTTAGCAATGAAAGGCAATCGCAAATGGACAAACTGATAAGCGCTCCTTTATATACCGCGGCCCCGAAGGACGCCAATACCACTGCCAGGATCATTCTCCTGCTCATGCTCGTTCTGATCGCTGTTAGCTTAACCCTGGACCTGGTCATCAGGAAATACAGAGTTTCAAAGATTAAACAAAGCGGCGTCCTGCATGGAAAGCCCTCAGTGTTTGACCAGCAGAACATGGACATTCCCGGAGGTCTTTATTTTGACAAATCCCATACCTGGGCCTTCATGGAACAGGACGGTACAGTGAAAGTGGGGATAGACGATTTTATGCAGCATATCACCGGTCCTATAACAAGCATAGGATTAAGAAAACAGGGACTCAGGATTAAAAAAGGCGACCAGCTTTGCATCCTCATTCAGAAAGGGAAACAACTGATCATCCATTCCCCTGTTACAGGGACAATTATTGAACAAAACCTTGAACTGCCTGCCCATGCTTCCCTGATCAATGAATCTCCATATTCAGAGGGATGGGTATACAGGATTCAGCCCGATAACTGGTCAAGAGAAATTGAATTTTTATCCATGGCCGATAAATACAGGAAATGGTTAAACAATGAATTTACACGTCTCAGGGATTTTCTTGCTGCTTCACTTCAACCACATTCTCCGGCATATGCAGTGATCATTTTGCAGGATGGGGGAGAACTGAAAGACCATGTACTGGCAGATCTTGGCCCCGAGGTTTGGGAAGATTTTCAGACAAAATTCATCAATACTTCTATGTAGAACATGGTTCTGCATAATTTGTTTGGGGGAAAAACCGGTGTAAAATCACTGGTTTTTTTTATATTGCAGAGAAATTCAACGTATGGAGAAGAATAGTACCATAAAGTCAATTTTTAAAAAGTACGTTCAGATCCGTTCATCCATCTACAGCCGGGTTGTTTTCGTGATCTTTGTTTCCTCGGTTTTGCTTTTCGTTTCGTTCAGCATCATCTTCCGATCGGTTAATGAACAATACCTGAATACGGTAATCAGGCAAAATGGCAATAACATCGGCTCAATTGTCGGCGGATCCTTATATCATTCCATGCTTGAAAATGATAAAAGCACCCTCCAGAATACCCTCGATATCATCAATACCATGCCGGGGATAGATGAAGTCAATATGTACGACAGCAAAGACAACCTTGTTTATACATCCATTCCTTCCGATACCAGCAATTCTCACAGCAACCCAAACTGCATCAGTTGCCACAACAACCTTAATGCAATGTTTCCCGGCAAAGGGAAGCATTATAAGATCATCAATGCCGACAGCTATTGCAGGATGAATCACAATAATGACAGCCGCCACCTGCTGATCAAACTGCCCATTCTGAACGAAAAATCCTGTTACGAGAGTTCCTGCCATGCACACCCTGCCAGCGATGAGGTCCTCGGTTCCCTCATCATTAAAATTCCCCTGGCCGAACTCGATTCTGCAATACAGAAATCTTCGACCGAGTATTTCTTTCTGGCAATACTCACAACTCTTGTCCTGCTTGGAGTTCTTATCATCTTCACCCGCCGGAGAATAAAAAAACCCCTGAATGCGTTGGTTAAAGCAAGCATGGCCGTGGCCAATGGCGATACCAGCACCCGCCTGGAGATCCTGCCCAACCAGCTGGAGGATATGAAGATGGTTTCCCAGGCTTTCAACGAGATGCTCGATAACCTGCAGGCTGCGACAAATGAACTCGAAAACTGGTCCCAGCAACTGGAATATAAAGTCCAGAAGAAATCTGAAGAATTAAGTGCAGCCCAGAATGAAATGATCCATATTGAGCGGCTTGCTTCCCTTGGGAAACTGTCATCCTCAGTAGCCCATGAGATCAATAACCCTTTATCAGGCATTCTCATTTATACCAAGCTCATCTATAAACAGCTAAACAATCCCGACTTATACGCGAGCAAAAGGGAATCCATGCTCAAACATTTAAAACTCATCGAAGGTGAGGCGAAACGCTGCGGAGATATAGTAAAAGGCTTGCTTGAATTTTCGAAAAAGGACCAGGAGGATTTCGAACCCAGGCATCTGCATGAAATCCTGCAGGAGACCTATGAATTAATGACCCATCCCATAAAAATTGCAAACATTAACTTTTATATTGATTTCACGGCCCCGGTGGACCTTATCTACTGCAGCCCCAACCAGATCAAACAAGCATGCGTGGCCATGCTGGTCAATGCAAGCGAGGCAGTGCATGAGAACGGGGAAATAATCATCCGCACACTTAATCCGAATGAAGAAACTATTAGGTTCGAAATCGTGGACAACGGTATCGGGATATCGGAGGATGACATCCCGCATATTTTCGAGCCTTTCTTCTCGACCAAGCAGAAAGCCAGCGGGATTGGCCTTGGACTGGCGATAGTCCATGGAATTATTCAAAGCCATAACGGCAAAATACAGGTCAGGTCCGAACCCGGGCATGGCACTGCCTTTTCCATTACTTTACCCCTGATTAAAAATTAAGCTGAAAATATCATGGCCAAAAAAATTTCAATCTTAGTTGTTGACGATGAAGAATCGGTAAGGGATTCATTAAGCAATTGGTTTATTGAAGACGGCTACGACGTGGACTGCGCCGAAAACGCCAAAAAAGCCCTGCAACTTATCGAATCTTCCTATTATGACATCATCCTTGCCGATATTAAAATGCCCGGCATGGACGGGTTGGAAATGCTGAGGCGGATAAAATCCCTGAGAAACGATGCCATCGTGATCGTTATGACTGCTTTCGCAAGTGTCAATACAGCTGTCATGGCCCTGAAAGACGGGGCTTTCGATTATGTTACAAAACCCTTTGATCCCGACGACCTCTCCCACCTTATCCGTAATGCCTCAAAACAGATCCTCCTGGCCCAGGAAAACGAAACCCTGAAAAACAAGGTGGTTTCTCTCGACAATGTCGAGGACCTGATCGGGAACAGCGAGGCCATGAAAAAGGTTCTCAAACAGGTTGAGAGCGTAGCCCAGTCAAATTCCTCGGTCATCATCACAGGCGAAAGCGGAACCGGCAAAGAATTGATTGCCAGGGCAATTCATGCTAATTCGCCCCGTAAATACTACCCGCTTGTAAGCGTGCATTGCGGCGCCCTTACCGAAAGCCTGCTCGAAAGCGAATTATTCGGCCATGAAAAAGGAGCATTTACCGGTGCCATGTATAACCGCAAAGGTCGTTTCGAAATGGCCGACAGCGGCACTATCTTCCTGGATGAAATTGCTACCATCTCCTCCAAGATGCAAATTGAACTCCTGAGGGTCCTTGAAACAAAGACCTTCATGAGGGTTGGGGGGAATAAAGAGACGTCTTCCGATTTCAGGGTCATCTGCGCCACCAACAGGGACCTGAAAAGCATGGTCGACCAGGGTACGTTCAGGGAGGACCTTTACTATCGCCTCAATGTGGTGAACATCAACGTACCTCCCCTGCGTGAACGGGTTGAAGACATCCCCCTACTGGTTGATTACTTCATTAAAAAATACTGCATTACGATGAATAAACCACTCATCCCCATTGATGAAGCGGCAATGCAACGCCTTGAGCAGTACCCCTTCCCCGGGAACATACGCGAGCTGGAAAACATGATCGAAAGGGCAATAGTCATAGGCAACGGGAAGAAGATTACTTTGAAAGACCTCCCTTTCGGAAAGGAGATGATCGATAATTCTATTGAAAGCCTGGATGATTTTGAGAAAACATTCATCCTCCAGATCCTGAACAAATACAGCTGGAATATCACACGAACGGCCAAGGCGCTGAAAGTGGACAGGGTCACGCTTTATAACAAGATCAAAAAATACGATCTGAAGCCCGATGAATAAAAGAGACATTGTGCTCGTTGCACCCATTCACCCACTGTATAAATATATATAAACTGATGTTTTCCTGATGACTCAACAAAGTATCACATTGATTTCTTTTGGGTATTTCGGGAAGCATTTTCTTGAGAAGATTGCTGAAGCAGTGCAGCTCGAATTTAAAGTTCCGGTAAATTTCAGGGAATCCCGCCTGGATTTAAGTGAATTTTTCGACCCGGGGAGGAGGCAGTATAACGGCGATAAAATCTTACATGCCGTTGAGTCATCATCCACTCCCGACAACTTGAAAACCATGGGATTGTTCAGCGTCGATCTTTTTATCCCTATCCTTACTTATATTTTCGGGCAGGCATTCCTTAACGGGAAAACGGGAATTGCCTCTTTATACCGCTTAAGCAACGAACGCTATGGGATAGAAGCTGATGAGAAGGTGCTGCTGGAAAGGTTTACCAAGGAAGTAATCCATGAACTGGGCCATACCTTCGGCCTCATTCATTGCATGAGCCCGAACTGCGTGATGAGATCAAGTACCTATGTTGAAGATATAGACCAGAAATACAGGAATTTTTGCCATTCCTGTCGCAAACTGATCGGGCCGGAAAGTATGACCCCTGAACGATAGGTTTTACTTTGCAAGGCTGCTAAGTGCAGCTTCCCAGGCCGGACGGGCTGTTGCCCAGCTGCCTTTAAAATATTTTCCGCTGATGTTCGATTCCAGGGTTCCTGCGACACCGGCAACACTTTTCACCGTGTTTGCCGTTTTGGCATCCTTTAACCATTTATCTTTTACCTTGCCCCATCCTGCATCCATGGCCGATGGCAGCAATCCTCCCTGCAGGGATTGTAAAGCAGAAGAAGCGCCGGCTGCATCGTTCACATTATTCACCTTGCTTATAAAATCGCCCTTGTTTTTCTTGAACGAATCGGTGAATGAATTATCGGAGATATTGCCTGTGAGCTGCCCTATAAGGCTGCCTATCCCGGCCTGGCTGCTGGTCTTTGAGGCTTCAGTCTTAACACTTTGCTCTGTTTTCTTTAGATCAGTTGAAGTTGGGACTTTAAGGTTCTGGGCCTGCAATCCAAATGCGAACAGAACGAAACAGACTAAAAATAATCTTGCTTTCATGATGTACAGTTTTTCGTTGTTAACGTTAAAGATCATTTGTATCACAAAGCTAAGAAATATTTTTAAAATCATTACGAAGGTTTCCTTAAATCCTTGATGCCGGTTTCGTTCCTGCGGAATATACATCCATCCGTAGGTCAAAAGATTTAAGGAACCCGTCGGCCATCTGGCTGCGACAGGAGTTCCCGGTGCAAAGGATCAGGATCTTCATACTTCAATGCTGAATTTGACTTTTTTTTATATTTCACCGAACCCCGGTAAATTTACAATTTATAAAAAATAACTGCCCTTGGCAATGTTAAAAAATCATGAAATATCCGGTATTCTGAATTAATTTTGAAGCCGTTTAATGATTTAAAACTCGTCCGATGAGATTTTTCCTGCAAAAGCAAACCCTGTTTTTCTTGCTCTTACTGTTTAAAGTATCTGCTTACGGGCAGCAGCAATTTACTCCTTATGATGAAATCCCAGGTGTTGACAAAAGTTACAAACCCGCATACAGCAACGAATTCCCGGCCTGGGCCTTAATGCTTTACCAGTCACCGGTGAATTATAATGACGTAAGCCGTGAATTTGAGACTTATATGGCAAAGCATCCCGGGGAAGAAAGTGCCATCATCAGGTATTTTAAGATATGGAGCAGGGCTGTTGAATCTTATGTTCTTGCCGATGGCAGTATCGTATTGCCCGAACTTGAAAAATATTATCAGAATATCCGTAAATCCCAGACTGGGGCTGGCTTGCAGCCCAGGTCCCCGCAAACCGAAAATTCAGACTGGACTTTTTTAGGGCCCAAAGAGACTTATTGGCTGAATGAATCGGGTTCGCCCTCCCCGCCTTCCTCCTGTCCCTGGCAGGCCAATGTGTATTCATTTGATGTTGCCGCTAGTGACAACAACATCATATACTGCGGAACCGAAACCGGTTTTGTCAATAAAACGACGGATATGGGGGTGAACTGGACCATACTGGCCCCGGACTATTTTTTCGGGGGATCTGTAACAGCGGTCGCTGTTCAACCTTCCAACCCAAATGAAGTTTACGTGGCAGCCGGGAACCAGGTGCATAAGACCACAAACGGAGGAGCAAGCTGGATCCCGCTGCTGCCGTCCGGAAATCTTTTCTACGCTGACCGCCTTAAAATAGACCCCCTTGATCCTCAGAAAATCCTTGCAGCTTCAAGTAACGGGCTTTACATCAGCACCGACGGAGGGCTTTCCTGGTCCCATAAATGGACAGCCCCGGTGTATGATGTTAAGATCAAACCTGACGACAATTCCAGGATCTATGCCCTGACAAAGGCAAACGGGAATTTTTCCATCATTATGTCGCAGGATGGCGGCCAGAATTTCCAGGCCCAGTCCACATTCCCATCTACCTACGCCGAATCAGGCGGGGGGCTGCTTGCAGTGACTCCTGCTAACCCGAATTCACTCATCGCCATTTTACTTTGTTCCAACAATACACCTTACCTTTTAAAAGGAACGCTGAGCGGAAGTAGCTGGAGCTGGTCCCTCCTGGCTACAGGCAATACAGGGAGCTTCCCCATGGATAACGGGCAAGGCTATTTCGATCTCGTACTGGATAATTCCCCGGTAGATGCCAACATCATTCTGGTTGGCACTACAACCCTGTATAAATCGGTGAACGGGGGCAGCACTTTTACCGCTATCGGAGGTTATGCGGGGAACTTCAGCATCCATCCCGATATACAGGATATTAAAATGCTGCCTAACGGCAACACCTGGGTTTCAACAGACGGGGGCATGAACTATACTACTGATAATTTTACCATCATGGCAAATTATTATGTAAGAGTAAATGGGCTGGCCGGATCTGATATGTGGGGGTTTGACCAGGGCTGGAATGAAGACATAGTGGTAGGTGGAAGATACCATAACGGGAATACCGCCCTTGCTGATTTTTACCAGCCTAAAGCACTGCGGATGGGGGGCGCGGAATCTCCAACCGGCTGGGTACTGCAAGGCAAAAGCAGGTATGCAACATTCAATGACCTGGGGAACGGATGGATCCTGCCATCAACCGCCGAAGGTCAGCCCGAAGGCCGATTTATTTTCAGCAAATATCCTAATATGGATGAATACGGCGGGCGACGCGGCAATATGGTTTTTCATCCCAACTACTATGGCACGATATACCTTGGCGAAGGAACAGGATTCTGGAAGAGCTCCGATATGGGAGTGACCTGGGACCTGATGCACAATTTCCTGGGCGAAGTCCGTTACCTGCAAATAAGCTACAGCAACCCCCAGGTGTTTTACGCCGATATCGTAGGCGGTGGTTTATATAAAAGCACCGATGCCGGGGCCAGCTGGATCTCAAAACCTTCACTTACATCGGCACCCTACGGCAATTCCAACTGGGAGGGGAAGCTCTTTTTTGCAATCTCCCCATACGACGAAAATGTGATCTATGCCTGCCTTCAGAACGGGACCTGGTCGGCCGACCTGGGCAAGGTGTTCAGGTCAACCAACGGGGGAGATACCTGGACAGACTGGACCGGTAGCATCTCGGAATACCTGAAATGCATGGTCGTTCAGCCGACCAGTTCGGGACAGGAGCTTGTTTACCTGTTTACAAATGCGAGAAACGGGAACCCGGCCAAAGTATACTACCGTAAGGAAGGGATGCCCGACTGGGTTTCTTACGACAGCCTTTATCCTTCGGGAATGTACGTTAACCTGGCATTGCCATTTTTCAGGGACGGCAAATTACGGGTTGCCGGCAATTGCGGGGTCTGGGAATCGCCGATGCAGGAACCCGATTTCAAACCCATTGTCAATCCGTGGATTGAAAAAGCCCATTACAACTGTATGCTCGACACCCTTTATTTTGACGATCATTCCATCTTGAATCATGCAGGCGCAAGCTGGCAGTGGAGTATAAACCCACCTCCTTTATATTTTGAGAACCCCGGCATCAGGAATCCCAAAATTGTACTGGGCAACCCTGGATCTTACGATGTAAGCCTGAGCGTGACCCAGAACGGCAACACCTATACCAGGTCGATACAGGGCATGGTAACCGCCACGACCTGTCCTTCCATTTACGACTGCAACAACCCTGATTTACTTCCAAAATCAGAATGGTCGCTGATCTATGTCGACAGCGAAGAGAAGAACTATCCGGGATATGCGGTAATGAGTTTTGATGATGATCCTTCGACCATATGGCATACCGCCTGGAGTACGGGCGATGTTCCCTATCCCCATGAGATCCGCATCGGCCTGGGTTCATTATACAAGGTTTCCCAGTTCACATACCTGACGCGGCAGGACAGTGAGAACGGCAGGATCAAGGCGTATGAACTGTATATCAGCGAGGATACCCTCAACTGGGGAGCGGCGGTAAAAACCGGTGAATTTGTAAACACAAGTGCACCCCAGACCATCGTTCTCGACACTGCAAAACCAGGCAGATATTTCCGCCTTCTTGCCCTTTCAGAAGTAAACGGGAACCCCTGGGCTTCTGCAGCCGAATTCAGCATGGTGGGATGCGTGGATTATCCCACGGGAACAGGCAGCCTGCCGGAGATGAACAGCCTGACTGCTTTCCCTGTACCCACCAACGGTACTGTCAAGGTTTCCCTGCCTTCGGGGAACAGCTTTACTTACAGGATAATTTCATCCGCAGGCATTGAAGTGCGAAATGGAATTATTGATACGCCTTCAGCATCTTACACGTTTTATCTCGGGGATAACAAGCCCGGAGTTTATTTTATACTCCTGGCCGACAGCCAGGGCTCCACGTACAGGGTGAAAGTCGTGAAATACAATAATTGACAGGCATCCGCCAGGCGTAATGAAGATTATACCAGGGCCTGGTGGCTGGTATTGCCGGCTTCCGACTCAAGTGAATCAACCAGTTCGGCCATTAAGGCAAGCAGTTTTTTTGATTTTGCTTTCCCTATTTGCTTATCGAACCTGGCTCTAATCAGTTTGTTTACTTCCCAGATTTTTACCAGTGTATCGGCACCCTTATCGGTAAGGGAGATAACGTTGCAGCGGCTGTCCTGTTCGTTATGCTTGATAGTGATGAGTTCGAGCGCAAGCATTTCCCTGACCAGTTTGCTCATGGCTTGTTTTGAAACTTTCGCACGCCTTGCCATACCGCTGTTTGATACCCCTTCAAGCCCGATGGTGAACAGCAGATGGATATGGCTGAGCCCCATCTGCTGAAGCCCCAGCCCTGGCATCAGGTCATCTTCAAGAGCCACAAGATACCTGTACAATAAGTAAATCTGACGTCCGAAACTTTCCTGCTTGGCCGGCATCCGGGCTGTTAATTTTTTCCTGACTGATTTTGAAAGCATTGTAAAAATATTGTAAAATTAGTCAACCTAATTGTCTTTATTTCGTCAACTTGGTTTACCTTTGCAAAAATATAAAAAACAATTCACATGGACACCGAATCCAAAAAAGAACGTAAATCAGGAAAAAAGATATTGCCCCGTATTATTATCACAACAGTCGTGGTTATTGGTCTCATCTACCTGGCCAAAGAGGTCTGGTACGCCATTCATCATGAGGAAACCGACAATGCCCAGGTTGAAATGCGGCTTGTCCCTATCCTTTCAAGGGTCTCAGGCTATGTGGATAAGATCTATGCGGATGACTATATGACCGTAACCAAAGGCCAGCTCCTGATGGTAGTTGATTCTACGGAACTGGAGCTGCAGCTTCAGGAGATGCAGGCCGATTTCAGCCAGTCATTGTCTGATATTGAAAACGCAAAGGCATCGCTCACCAATGCCGATGCTTCGCTTTCATCGGCCAGGTCCAACCTGGAAGTGCTCAGGATAAGACAATCAAAAGCCGCCAACGACCTGAATCGTGATAAAAAACTGTTTGAAGGGAATGCCATCACCAAAAGGCAGGTCGACGACAGCCAGTCGGCCTTTGATGTTACCACCAAACAGCTTGAAACCAGCCAGATGGATGTAAAGGTGGCCGAGACAAGGCTTGAAGTCCTGAGATCGCTTGTAGGTAAGGCAGAGGCACAGGCCGATATTAAAAAAGCCCGCATTGACCAGCAGAAGCTGAAACTTTCCTACTGCCGCATTTATGCGATAGCCGACGGCAAACTCGGGAAGAGAAATGTTGACCAGGGGCAATTCATACAGTCAGGCACTCCTCTCTTCACCATAGTGAATACCGAAAGCCGGTGGGTGGTGGCAAATTTCAAGGAGAACCAGGTAAAAAATCTCCACCAGGGGCAGGTTGTTTCCATAAAAATTGACGGCTATCCCAGCCTGGATGTGCAGGGTAAGGTTGTTTCACTCTCCGATGCCACGGGAGCCAGGTTTTCACTGCTTCCCCCCGATAACGCTACAGGAAATTTTGTGAAAGTTACACAGCGCATCCCGATCCGCATTGAGATCATCGATGCCGGTAAATACAAGGATGTCCTAAGGGCAGGGATGAGCGTAATTGTTTCAGCAGCAATCTAACCGCATCATGTCATCCCTTAACAGAGTTGCGAAGATCATAATCGCCCTTACCACCATTTCGGCAGCCATCATGGAGCTGATCGACACTTCCATTGTGAATGTTGCCTTGAACCAGATGGCCGGCAACCTTGGCGCCTCCATTGAGGATATTGCCTGGGTGATCACCTCATACGCCATCGCCAACGTGATCATTATCCCAATGACTGGCTTCCTTGCTGCTTTTTTCGGGCGCAGGCGCTATTACATGGCGTCGATAGTGATTTTTACCATCGCTTCCGTTTTCTGCGGATTGTCAACCTCGCTCTGGCAAATCGTGCTGTGGAGGTTCGTTCAGGGCCTTGGTGGAGGCGGACTGCTTTCAACTTCACAATCCATTCTTTTCGAGACCTTCCCAGGCAAACAAAGAGGGTTGGCTGCAGCCTTGTTTGGCATGGGCATTGTGCTTGGGCCAACCCTGGGCCCCACGGTCGGCGGCATGATCATCGACAGCTATTCCTGGCCCCTGATCTTTTACATCAACGTTCCTTTCGGTATTATCGCAAGTATCCTCACCTACCGCTTTATACCCCGGGGTTTCGACATCCACGTCAAGCCCAGGATAGACTGGAGCGGGATCTTCCTGCTGACCATTGGGATCGGAGCCCTGCAGTATGTGCTTGAACGAGGGGAGCATGAAGACTGGTACGATTCGAAACTGATCATCTGGCTTACGGTAATCGCTGTTGTGGGGCTTATCACTTTTATCTGGTGGGAGCTTAAACAAAAGGAGCCCGTGGTCAACCTTCGCATCCTCAGGGACTGGAACCTCTCACTCACCACCCTGCTCACTTTCATTGTGGGGTTCATTTTGTTTACCTCGGTGTTTGTTTTCCCCCTCATGCTGCAGAGAGTGCTGGGTTATACGGCATATGAAACAGGACTTACTTTATTGCCGGCCTCTTTATTATCACTTATTTTCATGCCTTTCATCGGGAGGGCGCTACAGGCAGGAACCTCCCCGAAAATATTTGTAACCTTCGGGTTTATTGCCCTTATGGGCTTCGGGATCATGATGTCGCGTGCCGATCTCAATGTTACTTCGGGTTTTTTCGCTTTGCCCCTGATGGTAAGAGGGGCGGGACTGGCCATGCTGATGGTGCCTCTTAATGCTATGGCTGTCGCCGGATTACAGCCCCGGGACATCCCGCAGGGTGTCGCTTTGAACAATATGATGCGGCAGCTGGGAGGTTCCTTCGGTATTGCCATCATCAACAATTACGTGGCACACAGGGTGGCGATTCACCGCATCGACCTGATCAGTAATATTTATAATGGGGGCCAGCAGTTTACCGAACGCTACAACCAGGTTTACCAGGGGCTCCAGGCAAAACTCCCGTTTGCCGCCAACCTTCAGCAGCAAACCTACCAGGTGATCGAAGGAACGGTGATGAAGCAGGCATTCATGCTGAGTTACCTTGATGCCTTCCTTTATGCAACACTCTTTATTCTCGTTGCTTTTCCCCTGATTTTCATTACCCGGAATAAAAGGATAAGCGGGGAACAGGTGGCGGCAGCCGGAGAAGCACATTAAAAATGTACAATGTACAAATGACAAATTAGGATTTTAGAATACATATAAATAATTACATGAGACACTTTTGTTTGATAATACTGACGGCTGTTTTCACCAGTAATTTACAGGCCCAGGAGATCCCGGCACCGGTCACTTTGAAACATTTCGTTGAACAGTCATTCCGGAATTATCCTAGGGTTGGTGAGATGAGCGACCTGGTCAGGATGAGTGAGGTCAGGGTTAGCCTGGGCAAGGCCGCTTACCTCCCTACTGCCGGCGCCAATCTCTCCTATAACCGCATTTACCCAACACCGGCCATAGAAATCCCCATGGGAGCCGTGGTCCAGTCCTTCAAAGTCGCTCCTGCCGACAATTACAATGCTTCGGTAGGCATTTCCCAGCCTATCCTTGACTTGCGGACCCCGGCGGCGGTGAACAAGGCAAAAAGCGATCTGGAAACATCAAAAGATAATCTTGAGAGTTTTAAGATCCAACTCGCATACCAGGTTGCACAAATCTATTATTCCATCATTTTTCTCAACAAAAGCCTGTTTGTCCAGAATGAACAGATCAGCCTGCTGAGGTCAACCCTTCAGCAGATCGATGTGAAAGTAAAGAACGGGGATGCCCTGACTTATGACCTGGTTTCAACCCAGGTAAAATACACCAATGCCGAAAATTTCTACACCGACCTGGTGACCCAGCTTAACAAGCAATACAATATGCTGGGCATGCTTACAGGCAGCAAGGGAACTGCATATCTTAGCGACACCATAGTAAACCAGTCCACGTTCAGGATAGCAACCGATTCGATCTTTGCCCTGGCTTTACAGAATAATCCCGAGATACTGCTTGCCGGGGACAGGATCAGGTCGGCAGGCTGGGATATTGTTTCGGCCAACCGCACCCGACTGCCCGTACTTAACTTCCAGGCCGGGCTGGGATATAAGAATGGTTTCATGCCCGAGATCGATGCCGTGTTGTTTAACTATGCTGTGGGGGTTGGCCTCAGCATCCCTATTCTTCCGGCAAACCGACCCGGCCTGCAAAAGCAACTTGCCACAATCAACCTTAATTCCACGAAACTGGCCCTGGAATCCCAGAAAGTGAACCTGAACAAGGACCTGCTGAACTCCCTGGACGATATTCAGAAAAGCCAGAAAAAACTGGCCAGCGCCGATACCCTCATCAGCCAGGCCCAGCTGGCCATGGATCTTGCAGCCGACCGGTATAAATACGGGGTGATAACAAATCTCGACCTGCTTACCTCCATTACCAATTATAAGGATGCCCAACTCAGTCGCCTGCAATACGAATACAACCTCCTTTTATCCAGGATGGAATTATGCAGGCTTGCCGGGATCAGGTGGTGGTAAAAAAAAGGTGTCCCGAAAAATGAGACACCCCTTTGAATAAGAATTCCGCAGTTAATTATGCACTGCTTATCCCCACTTCTGCACTGCAGCAGCGATACCGGGTCCCCCTTTGGCCAGATCCTCGGGAGTCATAACCGGGATGTATTCGACATCGGCATGCAACCATAAATAAAACGGTTCTGAAATCGCCGGTATCTCCGAAGCGTCGTTGATGTTTATAACGATATAGGCACCCCTGTGCCCGCAAATTGTCGTAAAATATGCTGCTTCAGCTTTGATCTGTGTAAGCAGTTCGTGCATTTTATGTCCGAATTGTGGATCGCTGACGGCCTTGTTACCTTTCTCAAGGCCCATCTTTACCTTCATTATATATTTCATATTGATTCTTTTTCTTGGTTTAGCGTTACTTTTGATTCAAATAACAATAAATTGTTAAATATCATGCAAATATAATTTTTATTTAGTCTTAATTTACATTTGAAATGATTTATTTCGACATCTTTGTATTATCTTTATTCTTAAACCTAAACAAAACCCATGCTATATTATATAAAGCTCTACCGGGAGTGGGTTCTGCCGCGAATGATTGCAAAGGGTATTATTCCACAAAACACCAGGCTCACACCATTCAACCCCCTGCCTGAATCAATTGCCAACCCTGACGACCTGGTAAGGCCATGGAATACCTTAAATGCAGATGAAAAGAAGCTGTTTTCAAAACTTGCCGAAGTCAATGCGGGTTTTTCAGAGTACACCGATGCCCAGGTTGGACATATCATTGACTACCTGGAACAGACCGGCCAGCTTGAAAATACAATTGTAATCTATGCCGCCGATAACGGAGCCTCAGGGGAAGGCACACCCAACGGCTCGGTAAACGAGAATAAATTCTTTACCGGCTGGAAGGCTGCAGCCCTGCATGCCCCGCTCACTGCAAAAGGTCATTTCGACAAGGATGAATGGCAGCTTTACCACGTTGAAGTTGACTGTTCCGAGTCAAAAGACCTGGCAAAGGAAAATCCTGAAAAGCTTAAGGAACTGATAAAGGCCTGGTTTGACGAAGCTGAAAAGAATAACGTATTGCCCCTGGATGACCGCACTGCTCTGGAACTTATCACTGTTGAACGTCCGACCGGTGAACCTCCCCGTGACCGTTACCTGTATTATCCCAATACATCACCGTTCCCCGAAGGCGTGGCGGCCGATGTACGCAACCGCTCATACAAGATACTGGCCGATGTAACCATTACGGATGCAAACTGTTCAGGTGTGATATTCGCACATGGTTCTAGATTCGGAGGCCATTCCCTGTTTATCAAAGACCGCAAACTTCACTATGTCTACAACTTCCTTGGCATCATGCCTGAACAGGAATTCGTTTCTGGCCCCCTCAAACCCTGCAAATATACCTTTGGCATGGAATTTATCCGCGAGAAAGCCGGAGACCATCACGAATCTATCGGTACCATGAAACTTTATGTCAACGACAAGGTTGTTGCCCAGGGACCCATGAGAACACAGGCAGGCAAATTCACCCTCTCGGGCGACGGGCTGTGCGTTGGCTATGACAGCGGCGATGCTGTTAGCCATCAATACAAATCGCCCGGGACATTCAAGGGTGGTACAATACGTTTCGTTGGAGTCACAGTCGAAAAGGTTGCATACCTGGACCTTGAGCAGGAAGCAAAGGCAGCATTCGCGAGAGAATAAACTGAAAAATCTGTTTATTCCAAATGCATTATTCATTTGTCGTTAAACAACAGTCATCCGGTAGATGACTGTTGTTTAATTTACCCTTTGGTCTTTAAAAATTTCTCACTTACGCCTTAAATCGGGCAGATGCATAACCAAGGTAAAATTTTCAATTTAATTCATCCTATTGACCTATAAGAAATATGCTTTAAAAATGAAACCCTATCTGTAACAGGTACCTGAACCCAATGCTGAACAGGTCCAGTTTACCATTTTGCTGGAAAGATTTGTTTAAAACAAAATCTCCTATCATAGGGTATTTTGACAGTAACTTATTGTACAGTTCCTCGTTGATCTCCTGAAGTTTTGAGGCATTGATATTCCCCGTTATATTCACGCCTCCTCCATAATAACTGATTGCAGGTCCGATCAGGACAAAATCAAGGGTCAGCCGCTTCCAGAAAACAAACTGGTACCCCAGTTCAACACCAAGATTAAACACATAAAAATTCCCTTTGAGCTGGCCTGCGCTGTCAATGCTGGTGTGAAGAACATCCACATTATTTTTAAAATAGTAGCCGTAATAGCTGCAAAAAGGAGCCAGGTAAACCCCATCGGGTATGGGCCTTCCATTCCTGGTAGTAAGATAGAACCGGTATTCCAGCGCTATATTTATACCGTACTTATCACGGCCGCTCAAGGCAACCAGGCTCCCGATAGTATCTTTGAAAAGAGCCGGAAATTCAAGATAACCAAGTGTAAGGGCGATGGACTGCTTCCCATTTATAACCCTCTCATAACTGAATGTGACATTTTTATTACTCCATAGCAGCATAGGGGTTGGATTGAATTTAATCACATTTTTATGAAAGGGTTTCTTACTCTCGTTCACTGTGTCATTCTTCCCTGCTGAAACAATGAATGGAAGCACGATCAGAATTGAGAAGAAATACCAACCGGCTTGCTTCATTTTGCCTCCTTCACTTCAACTACTTCATACATATTCTTCCCATCCTGAACAATGGGCTGGTAATAAGTCTCACCGACCTGCACGTAAGTGACTTCCCCGATTTTCACCTCTTTACCTCCTTCGGGGAGGTTCGCAACAACAGCACCGGCCGTAGGTTGGACTACTGTATAACTCTGTCCTGACTTTTCATAATATGTACCGCCATAATAATAGTTGTTGGTTGTTTCGTTGATGACCACGGTCTGGGAACCCGGTGGCAAAGTGGTAATGGTTGCTCCAACCGGGGCAGGAACTACGGTATACCCGCTGCCGGAAGCAACATAATATACACCCTGGTCGTAATGGTACTGCTGGCTTGCCACGGTTACAATGATTGCAGTAGCTGCCATAGTGGCAATGACAAAACCTACCGGATGCCATACAGGCCCCCAGCGGTAAGGAGTGTAGGGATGATAGGCATAAGGATGGTAACAATAATATGCATGCCCTCCGTAAGCATAAGGCGGCCTTGAATACGGCCTTGGATTGGCCACAACAACAGTGCTCTTATTCACGTTGACGTTAACATTCTTGCTGTTGTTGACGTTCACATTTTTCTTGCTGTTGTCGACATTCACAGTATTCCCGCTGACATTGGTTTTATTCCCGGTTGAAACGTTGGTTTTATTCCCGCCTGAAACATTATTCTTATCACCTCCACTAAACCTGGTCCTATTCCCGGTTGCAGCATTGTTATTGCCGGCTGGTTTCGCATTTGGTGTCCTCTGGTTTGTACCACCCTGGGCAGGTTTGCCGGCAGGTTTTGCCGCACCCTGGGCTGGCCTGGCTGCGTTGCCGGCGGGTTGGGCAACCTGCTGACGGGATTGGTCTGTCCCTGCTCCCCGGCCCCCACCTTCAACCCTGCCTTCCCTTTGAGCAACAACTGAAAGCGGTATCAGAACTGCCAGGAATCCGATAAAAAGGCCTGTGCAAAGAAGCCTTAAACTGAATCGAGTTTTCATAATCTTCATTTTTGAGTTTTAATTATATTGTAAATATATTACTTCCTTGTAAATTCATCATACATGGCCTGAACCTGCTTCTCGCCCGGGAAGCAGGTTCGTAATTTTTTAACATAGGGCGAAGCTTTTGCCCTTTCGTTCCGGTTCATATAAAAAGCAAAAAGAGCATACAATATATCGAAATTGCAGGGATCGATTCCCAATCCTTTAACAAGAGTTGTAACACATTTCTCATTTTGTCCTGTCATCTGGTACAAAAGCCCAAGGTTATACAATATCCTTGCATTAGCGCGGGCTTTGATTGAAGCAGTTTCAAGCAAAGCAATGGCTTCAGGGTAATTTTTCTGCTCACCATACAGCAATGCCAGGTAATAATAACCATCGGTCAGGTCGGGGTTCGAAGCGATCATGTTCCTGCAAAGCCTGCTTACCGAATCGGTCTTCCCCTGCTGGTAATATATCAGAACAAGATTTGCTTTGGCCGGGTAAAACAGATCATCGATATGCAGGGCCTCCCTGAAATTTTCTTCAGCCCCGGGAAGGTCTTTCAGCTTTGCATAATAATTGCCGAGATTATACCTGCCCGTCGGGAAATCGGCTACATATTCCTGGGATTTACGATATTCCTCAAGGGCGCTAACAAACAACCTGAATTGAATGTCATTAAAAGCTTCTTTTTTGTATGTGGATAGCCTGTTGGCGGCTTGCATGCGGACTGCCTTTACAGGATCATCCAGCAGAGGTGAAATTATGCGCATCAACTCAGCTGAGTCGGCGGTAACAAAATTCTCCACGGCTGTATATCTTAGTAAAGGATCCGGATCCCCGCAAGCTTTTCTGACTGCCGACTGTGCTTTATGGCTTGGGTATGCCGATAAATACACTATGGCTGTGGCCCTGATGATCTCGGGATACAGGTTGCTGTTGATGATCCTCAGCAACCCGGAATCAGCCCCGGCTTTACCTGCAGCGGCCTCGGCAAGTATGCTGCCGTAATGGGGTTTCCTTTTTTCTCCGTACCATTTAATCACATTCTGAACAGCCCATTGATCGGTCTTGTCGTCATGGCAGCGGGTGCAGGCATTGGGGGTTCCCAGCTTAACTGACAAATCAGGTCTGGGCACACGCAGGCTGTGATCGTACCTGCGGTCAATGCCCATATAGTATCTTCCCGGCATATGGCAATCCCGGCACAAATTTCCGTCTCCAGGGCCCAGCTTAAGGCCTTCCTTGTTTACAAAGGATGTGCCTGTCTCTCCTTTTGCTTTATGAAAATGGTGGTTGAAGGTATCATACTCTTCAGCCTTATGGCATTGAGTACACAAAGCGTTGCCTTCGAATTCCCGCTTCAGGCTGTGGGGATCGTGGCAATCGCCGCAACGCACATCCTTCATGTACATTTTGCTTTGTGTGAACGATCCGTATTCGTAATCCTCATCCCTGAACTGCCCGTCAACATAATAATATGACTCAAGCGGAAGCTGGGGAATTGCATTGCTGAGGAATTCAGGATGCTCAAAATCGTAAGGGCCGAGCGAACTCCTTCGCGCATGGCAGGGAGCACAGGATTCAACATACTGACGTGAAGGTATCCTGCTGGTCTTTATAACCAGTCCTGTATTATTGTCCTGCGGCCTTGCCATTTCAGGCAATCGCGCCCATTCTACATGCGCTGAACCCGGACCGTGGCATGCTTCACAGTTCACATTGATATCGCTCCAGGTGGTGTTATACGATCCGGTTTTAATGTCGTAATTCTTCTGAAGGTTGGTCGAATGGCATTCGGCACACATGCTGTTCCAGTTCTGGGCCTGGTTCGTCCAGTATAACCAGTTACCGGGTTTCAGGTCTTCGGGCTTATATACCATCCCTGCCATCTGGAACCACTTCTTTTCACTTGTGTTCCATGCTATTGGCAGGCATTGGAATTTCCCGTTCTCAAAGGGGATAAGGTATTGCTGCAAAGGATGGACTCCAAATGTATGGGTTACCTGGAATTCATTCATCTTCCCTCCCGCCCCTTCGGTAAACACAAAGAACTTCCTACCTTTTTTGTAGAACTTCGTTGTTATCCCCTTATAAGTGAATTCAGCGTTATTAAAATCCCCGAGTACAGTGCTGTCATTGGCAACGCTCATGGCTTTGTCATGATCGGATCCCTTCCACAGGCGGAATTCTTTTTGATGGCATTCTATACAGGCATGGCCTCCCGTGAAAACCGCCTGAGTCGGATTTTCTTCACCCGCATGCCTATTCAGCCAAAGTGAAAGAGGGAAACTGAGCACGATCAGGGCAGTTGCAATAATTCCGGTGAGTTTCCAGGATCTTTCCATGCTCATTGTGCAAATACCAGTTGGTCTTTCCTGAACGAATTCCTTTCCTTCAGTGTCCCGACATCCACCTTCACCATCCCGTTCTCGATCATTATGGGATAATAACTGAGAGCCCTGGCAGCCGGCGGGTTCAACACTTCCCCACTGATATCAAAGGCCGAGGAATGGCAGGGACAGATGAATCTCTTTTTGCTCTCCTCCCACGAAATCGAACAACCGAGATGCGTGCATCTCAGTGAAAGCGCTATGAATCCTCCGTTCTGCAACCTGGCCAGGTAAAACCGTCCTCCCATGAATGCACTTACCGAACCGGGAGCAAACGAATCCACAGATCCCGCATCCTGTATCAATTTCGTTACATGAGACTGTTTGTTCTTGGCTGAAAATATGTATGCGGATATCATCCCCAGTAATTCCAGCGCTGCAAGAATTCCAAGGCCCTTCCATGCCATCCCGAAGAAATCACGACGGTTGATCTTTCCTGAATTTTCAATTTCCGGCAGACTGTTTTTCCTGTTCATTTCTCTATTTGTACATGGTACATTGTACATTTTAATTTTAAGCTCAAACATTCCATGGCAACATAAGCGCCATGTCTTTCCCCCGGAAAAATATTCCGCACAAGGTCAGTATGACAAAAGATACCACAATAAAGACAAAGGCAGCCTGCACCTTTTCTGCTTTTGACAGTCTGAATCTTTTCAGGTAAAGCCGGTAATAAACAGCCATTAAAAGCGACAGTATGGCAAGCGGGATTATGCCGTTGCTTATAACAGCAGGAATCCCTGGCATAATCATTTCGAAATTCAGGACCCAGGCGTTGAAAAATATCCCGGCAAGTGTAACTCCTGCAGCGAAAACAGCCGTAGCTTTTGCCGAGCGTTTCCCCTTTTCAGAAATGAACCAATGCCCCGATGGTTTCTGATCATAAGAAATAAACGGTATCCAGGCCAGGAATGCCAGAACTCCCAGGGGAATGATAAATGCAGCAAAGAAAGGATGAAAGTGCATCAGCAATTCCTGTACCCCGGCAAAATACCAGGGGGCCTTGGTGGGGTTCATGCTGTATACAGGGTTTGCTCTCTCAAGCAGGGGCGCATTGAATACGGCTGCGAACAGAAATAATACTGCGATCAATAAAAGGGCTAAGATAAATTCCCTGTACACCAGGCTGGGCATGACAGGCAGCATTTCTCCTTTATCCTGCCCGGCAGGGAGCATGATGCCCCCGCTTTTTCGGACCCTCCAAAAATGATATACGACGATCAGGAGGAGCATGAAAGGCAGAAGGGCCGAATGGACTGTGAAAAACGACTGAAGGGTATCAGCATTCAGCTCTTTGCCTCCGATTATGGTCATCCGCAGACTTTCAACAAAAAAAGGGAAATATCCGATAATGTTTGTGCTTACAGTGATTGCCCAGTAAGCAAGCTGATCCCATGGAAGCAGGTACCCTGTAAAATTCGATAGCACGATGACCGCCAGAAGAGATAATCCAAATAACCAGTTGATCCTGCGGTCCTCCCTGAAAGCCCCGGTCAGGAAAACCCTGAGAAAATGCAGGAATGCTGTCATCAGCAGGAATACTCCGCTCCAGTAATGTATGTTGCGCACAAACTGTCCGAACAAAACCTGTCTCTTAAGAAAGACGACCGAGCTGTATGCCCCCGCAGGGGAAGGGATATAATAAAACCTAAGCAGTATTCCGGTTATTATCTGAATAACGATCAAAAGGGCCGCCATTCCGCCCAGCCCGAATGTACGATTAAAGGTCAACGATCGCTCGCTGACCTTCGAAGGATGCAGATGAAGTAAAATATTTTGCATTCCCTGGATTAAATTCCCCTGATCACAATATTATCCGCGGAATTATTTTGTTGGCTTGACCAGGAATGGCACGTTCTGCAGGATCTTCATGCGGATGGTTCCCAGGATGTAGTATTCGATCTGGTAAAACTGTGTTGCCACAATGCCGTCAGAAATTGCTTTTACCTTGCCATAATAAGAGTTGATAAGATCATCAGTCTTTTTCTGAAGCGCAATCACAGATTTTGTCCATGCGTCGGCCTGCTCTGGAGTAAAGTCAAAATAATGGTCGGCATATTGCTTTAATACAGCAATGCGTTCCCTGCCCAGAGCCTTGCGCTGGGTTTCATATTCGTCATAAAGTTTCCAGAAAGCGTCTTTCTGGGCGGGTGATGGCTTGACAAAATCAGCAACAACAGCTTTTTTATCACGGCCGAAAGCGGCCTGTACCAGGTCAATTTCTTCCTTGTTCGACTGGGCCCATGAAAAGGACGTAAGGAACAACACCGAAATAAGTAATAAACACTTTTTCATAATTTTTCTTAATTTTATAGGTGATTATGTTATAAAACAAATATATGACATTTACTGGAAAATCCGGCACCAAAAAAAACTCTCGCCTGATTTAAACTGTTAGTAGTATATTTCACCAATTTTGTAAGTCAGGTCAGGAAAGAATATTCATCAATATTTTAAGCGCTGTTTCATATGATTCATCAGGTAAGGATTACGCTCACAGTGTTTGTTTTTATACTCTGTTCTTCCATCCATTTGCCTGCCCAGATAACGGCGGGAACAGTCAACCTTCCTCCAAAAACTGCCAGCAAACCGGGTTACCTGGCAAACCCCTCCACATGGATCAACGAAAGTTATACCCAGCTCAATGAACTGTATCTCTATCATGAAGACCTGAACCTTGACTCAGGCGAGCTTTTTGACCAGTTCAGGGAACATGAAGTCATTATTGATCTCCTTAAAAACACGTTCTACAACGATAACTCCTCACTCAACATCCGCTCGGTTTACAATATGAAAATGAGGGTTGCATCAATACTCGATGATATTTCCAAATGGCAGAGAAGGATTCATAAAGTGAATGAAATCCTGGTTAAAAAGACCAACGAAATCGAAAGGATAAAACATGAAATAGATGGTTTCAGGGAACAATCCGACAGTATCTTCCTCAACAACTACAGGGATGCTGTTAGCAGCCTGCTCAAACGACAGCAAATTGCCGAAAACCAGATACTGGCTTCCCTCAAACTGAATACTGCCATTGAAAATAAGATTGTCGAAACCCATTCCCATATCTACCTGTTCTATTCCGATATCGCGAAACTGTTGCAGAAGGAGGAAACCACCTTATTCGAGAGGGAACTGCCTCCTATCTGGCAGTCCTCCCCCGATGCTTATCCGCTGGGGGTTCGCGATGTGGTCATTGACAGTTTTCAGCAAACCCTCGAATCTATTAAATATTACGGCAAAATGTCGATCTGGAGGATCATCATTTTCAGGGTCCTGCTATTCCTGCTTTGCCTTATCCCGATCAAGCTTTTTAACGATGAATTAAGAAAGAAGACAATACTCAAAGACATAAGGCTGAAATTTCTTGAAAAATTTCCCAAAACAGCTTCCCTGATCATGGGCCTGGCCCTTTCTCCATTCCTGTTTGTCCATCCGCCCCACGCCTTCCTCGAATTTATTTTTATCGGCATCACGTTCACGGTAACCATGCTGACATTGCAAAATTATCCCGGTCTCAGCAGGTTTAACATTTTCATCCTCATCGGGGGTTTCCTGTTATTGTTCCTCGTCAATTTTTTCGTAACCCCTACTTTCATCGGAAGGTTTATCTATGTGCTGTGCATATTGCTCCTGATCCCTTTGTACATCACCGGCAAGACCCTCAAAAAACACGGGATAGAACATGTTAAAATTGTGCGCATGCTATTGTACTTTCTCGGCCTCCACCTTGTCACAGGCTGGGCCCTCATTATCTGGGGCAATTACACTCTCGGCAGATCTATTATTCTCGCAGGGTACAGCACGACGATCATCAGCATGGTGCTCAGGGTGGCAATCTTCACTCTGCTGGATTATCTTGAGATCATTGCCTATTTCTTCAATAAAGAAGTGAAAACAATAAAGATCAATTCAAAACTTGCTTATGAAAAGACCCAGCCTCTGCTGATCTTTGTTTCATACATTCTTCTCATTATAGCCTACCTGTATAATATGAACCTGTTCGACCTGGTAAAGTCGGGGGTGAGGAATTTCCTTACAATGACCAGGTCGATAGGAACCACTGAATTTACCTATTTCAGCGTTGTTGCCTTTTTTGCTTCAGTTTATTTTGCATTTATCCTTGCATCCCTTCTGCGGTCAACCTTCGAGCCCAGGCATGACCACAACCTTGAAAAAAGGAGCAGGCTTGGAAGCTACCTTTTGCTTTTCAGGCTGCTGATAATCTGCACAGGGTTTACGATAGGCCTTTTAGCATCAGGAATGCCGCTGACCAATTTCGCGATATTCCTTGGAGCATTGGGTGTCGGCATCGGGTTCGGATTGCAGAACATGGTAAGCAACCTGGTCTCAGGCCTTATCATTGTTTTTGAACGCCCTTTCGTGGTCGGAGATTACCTTGATTTTGGAAACGGGAAGTGCAAGGTCAAGGAGGTGAACCTCAGGGCCACCATGGTTGCGACCGATTACGGTGCCGATATACTGATCCCAAACAATACTTTGTTATCGCAAAGCCTTCAGAACTGGACCATCACCAATAAACAGCGGGTGATAGAAATGAAGATCCAGACAACCCACGATTCCAATGCATACAATGTGATCGACCTCATTGAAAAATGCCTGAAAGACCAGAAAAACACAATCCCTGAGAAAACCGAAATTTTATTCAGCGAGATCAATGACTTCGGACTGGTTTTCACAGTTAAAGTCATGGTTTATAATATTGCCTTTGAAAATTCAATAAAAAGCCAGCTGCTTTCTGTCATTCACACCGAATTCGTGAAAAACGGCATCCATTTTCCCGAAAGTAAACATCTCACGATTTAAAGAATGCCTGAAGCTCCATCGCATAAATTTTTTTTACTATGGTAAAACACAAGGTCCTTTTGCTATTGCTGTATTTTTTTACTTGCCAATTTGCCCTCCATGCCGCAGCCGGAGATACAATTCACGTGATCACACAAAACAAAGCAAGTGCCGAGCCTCCGTATGACTGGCCCAGGGATTCCCTGGTAAGTCAAAACTTAAAGACCTGGCAGGACTGGAAGTTCGGTATCCTCATACACTGGGGGGCATACAGCGAATGGGGAGTGGTTGAAAGCTGGAGTCTTTGTCCCGAAGACGAGGGCTGGTGCGTCAGGCGCGGCCCTTATTCCCAGGACTGGTACACTTACAAGAAGGCTTACGAAGATATACGGAAGACATTTTATCCCGGTAAATTCAACCCTGAGCATTGGGCGAAAGCCGCTCATGATGCGGGGATGAAGTATGTGGTATTTACCACCAAACACCACGACGGGTTCTGCATGTTCGATACAAAATTCACCGATTACAAGATTACCGACCCTGCGAGCGCCTTTTCAAAAAACCCCCGCAGCAACGTAGTCAAAGAAGTTTTTTCAGCTTTCCGCAAAGAGGGAATGGCGATCGGCGCGTATTTCAGCAAGCCCGATTGGCACTCCCAGGATTACTGGTGGCCTTATTTCCCTGTCCTTGACCGCAATGTGAACTATGATCCCGCGAAATACCCCGAACGCTGGAAGTCATTTCAGAAATTCACTTTCAACCAGATCGATGAGATCACGAAGGAATACGGCAGGATCGATATCCTCTGGCTCGACGGCGGACAGGTCAGGCCTGCCAATACACTCACCGATGAGATAAAGCCCTGGCTTGGGAAACACATGTGGATACAGGATATTGATATGCCAGCCATCGCGAAGATGGCCAGGAAGAACCAGCCCGGCATCCTCATCGTGGACCGCACGGTTCACGGGGAGTACGAAAACTACCGTACTCCTGAACAACAGATCCCTTCGAATGTTCCGGCTTATCCATGGGAGAGCTGTATTACCCTTGGGGATTCCTGGTACCATACCGGTGCGGGTGAACACTATAAATCCCTCAACTGGGTCATCAGCACCCTTGTAAAGATAGCGGCCAAAGGCGGTAACCTGCTGCTGGGGATAGGTCCCGACAAGACCGGCGAATTCGCACCCGAAGCCTACAACAGGCTGCAACAAATAGGTGAATGGATGAAAGTCAACGGGGAAGCCATTTACAACAGCCGTCCGCTTGCACCTTACCAGGATGGCAACCTTTGCTTTACCCAGAGCAAAGATGGAAAAACGAAGTACCTGTTTTTCCTGGCAAAGGAAAATGAAACCCTTCCCGCTTCAGTTGACCTGCCGGCCGGCTTCGCCGGTAAAGTCTCTGAAGCCATGTTGCTCGGTCATCCGCAGACATTAAAGATCAAAATAAAAGATGGGAAAAAAACAGTCATCATCCCTGCCTCTTACCTTAAAACCATGGCCTCAGCACCGGCGCTCGTAATCAGAATTACCGAAAAATAATATGAAAAAAGTCTTAATTCTCACTGCTCTTATCGTTCTTGTAGCCCTGGCCCAGGCCCAGAAAAGCAACATCCTGCCGTCCAGGGTCTTTTGGAAAGAAGATTTTTCGGGGGGAAAACTGCCCGAAGGATGGAACAGCAAAGCGGTAAACGACAGTAATGTTGTTTGGGAATGTACCAACCAGCCATATCCCGGTTCATACGGTTTTGACCAGCAGGCTCCGCCCATCGCTTCGAAGAGCGGGGGTTTTCATATGCAGTTTGCCCCGGGGGTGAAGGTTGACAAATATTACCGCCGCTGGGAAAAGAAGAACATCTGGCCCGATGCTTATTTCCAGACAACGCCCATCGATTGCTCGGGCAAAAGCTCGGTGGTTCTGAAGTTCATGCAGAATTTCAGATGGAACGACTGGGGTAAGGTCCGCGGTGATGGAGGGCTTTATGTGGGGGTTTCAAACAACGGGACCGACTGGAAGGAATATGAAGTCAGGCAGGGCATTGCTTCCGAAGGGGATTGCCCGAATCCAATGGAAGTGGAGCTGAACATCACGGCTGCTGCGGCGTTTCAGAAGTCGGTTTCACTGAGGTTTTACTGGAAAGGTATTTACATGTGGTACTGGATGGTCGATGACATCGAGCTTTCCGAGGCACTGGATAACGATCTGCTGGCTTCATCACTTTCTTCGCATAAACAGACCGGCAACGCTTTTACCAATGCCGATGTATTCCGTTTTAAGGTTGTCAACCTCGGTTCGAAACCCCTGTCAAGGCCGTTTGACTGCTACCTGCAGATTGATCAGCGCCTGCCTGTAAAAGTTACTATCCCCTTAAGCGATCAGCATAAGATGCCGGTTATCGACACTCTTGAAGTTGCATTTCCTCCTGCCGACCTCACCGATTACGGGATTCACAGGGTTAAATTCTATACCGCCCTGCCCGAAGATGAAAGGAAGGCCAACGATACCCTTTCGATGGAGTTGTATTCTCAGGCCTACCAGCTCGGGCCTGTGACTTCTTTTGCACATTCGGGCAATACGTTTACCTTCGGCTGCAGGCATGCAAGCGTTCAGCTTGAATTTTGCAGGGATGATATTTTCAGGATCAGGATGGCATACGATGGCAACTTCACAAACCCGGCCGGCAACGATATTGTGATTCATCCGCCCTCGGGGAAGGTGAATGCGCAATTTGCTGAAAAAGACGGGTACTACCTGATCACCTCATCCGCAGTCGCAATTCGTGCGTACACGAAGCCCCTGCGTTTTGCGATGTACAAACCCGATAACCAAACCCTGGTATGGGAAGAAACCAGGGGCCTGAGCTATGGAAGGGAAACTGTTCAATACCTAAGCCGGGGCGATAATGAATATTTTTACGGGGGAGGGATGCAGAACGGCCGTTTCTCTCATCGCGACAACACAATTTTGCTGCGGATCGACTGGAACTGGGAGGAAGGGGGAGCTCCGAATCCTGCGCCGTTTTATATGAGCACCAACGGATACGGGGCTTTGAGAAACACCTATGCACCCGGGGAATATGCTTTTACTGACACCTTAAAGCTCAGGCATACCGAAGCCCGTTTCGATTGTTATTATTTTGCCGGCGGATCGCTAAAGGAAATTCTCAATGCTTACACCGATATTACAGGCAAGCCTTTTCTGCCACCGCGCTGGGCGCTGGGCATGGGCGATGCGAACTGTTACAACCGCGGGGCTAAGAAAGGCCACAATACCAGCGGCCACAATGGCACCACACCTGATGTTATTTCACTGATCGCCAATGAGTATATTGCCCATGATATTCCCGGTGGATGGATACTGCCCAACGACGGTTACGGCTGCGGGTATACAAAACTGGATTCGGTAATTACGGAACTGGGCAAAAGAGGTTTTCATACAGGTTTGTGGACCGAGAACGGGGTGGAAAAGATCGCCAGGGAAGTGGGGCAGTATGGCAGCCGTTTGTGTAAGCTTGATGTGGCCTGGGTTGGCGAAGGGTATAAATTCGCTATAGATGGCTGTAAGGCCGCTTACGAAGGGATAGAGAAGAACAGCGATGCCCGCGGATTTGTGTGGTCGGTATGCGGATGGGCGGGGACCCAGCGCAACTCGGTGGTGTGGACCGGCGACCAGAAAGGCAGCTGGGATTACATTCGTTGGCATATCCCCACTGTAACAGGCTCCGGTCTTTCGGCCCTGAATTGTGCAACAGGCGACGTTGACGGCATATTTGCAGGTAGCGATAAAACGTTTACCCGCGACCTGCAGTGGAAATGTTTCACCCCTGTGTTCATGTCCATGTCGGGCTGGGCCCCGAAAGACAAGCAGCCCTACATTTACGGTGAACCTTACACTTCCATCAACCGTAAATACCTGAAGCTTAAACTCCGTCTTACTCCCTATATGTATTCTCTCTGCCATGAGGCGAGTGAAACAGGGGTCCCTGCCGTGCGCGCCCTGGTCCTTGAGTATCCCGGCGACCGCATAGCTCTTGGCAGTTCTGCACCTTACGAATTCCTGCTTGGCAAAAACCTGCTTGTGGCTCCGGTTTATCGTGACGAGGAAAAACGCGACAGCATATACCTGCCCGAAGGCCGTTGGTTCGATTACTGGGACGGCAAAGTATATGAAGGGAAAACCTGGCTAAACGCCTATCGGGCCCCTCTGGATAAATTACCGCTGTTCGCAAGGGCAGGTTCGGTGATTCCAATGTACCAGCAAATGAATTATGATAATGAACGCCCGCCCGACACTCTTACCCTTGATGTCTACCCCGGTCCCGGCGCTGAATTCACAATGTTTGAAGACGAAGGATCGGGAAGGGAATACAGGGAAGGGAAATTTGCCCTTACCCGGTTCTATGCCGTTTGTGACGCAAGCACCCGCCCTGTCGAAATCAAGGCTTTCGCTTCAAAAGGTGATTATAAAGGTATGCTCACCTCCAGGTCCTACATCATCCAGGTTCACAGTTCAGTTGTTCCCAAACAGATTATTGTGCAGGGTGTAAAAATCAGGTACTGCGGCAAAGCGGGAGAGTATGATAAACGACCCCTTGCATGGCGTTACCTGCCGGATGAAAAGAGCGGTATGATCCTCATTAAAACACCAAAAATGCCAACCGGAAGCGATCTGAGCATACGGCTGAAATACTGAAGGCTTTATCCCTTACCTTTGCTGGCCGTAATAATACGGGACCCATGAAAACATTCTCCCTCATTGGAATTATCATTGTACAACTCGCTCTTGTCTGTTATTCCATAGCAATCATTACCGAGCAGAGGAAAAAGCTGGTCTCGGTGTTTGTGCTTTCATTCCTCACCGCCGGTGTGGTTTTTGACATCATTGCCACAAGCTTTATGATCCTTGGTTCCAGCCGCGGGCTGTTCACAGTCCATGGGACCCTGGGTTATTCATCCCTGCTTGGCATGTTTACCGATGCCGTAATCGTATGGAGGTTTTACAGGAAAACTCCGGCAGCGACAAAGGTAACACGCCCGGTTCACCTGTTTTCAAGGTTTGCTTACATCTGGTGGATCATCGCCTATATCACAGGCGCTTTATTGGTGGCATTGCGCCATGCCTGAAACTATCCCGGGGGACAGAAATTATTTTAATTCATTGATAATCGACGCGATCTTTTCAAAAGCATTTTCGTCCTTGATCACGTAATGCTCGGCTCCTTTCATGATCGTCTGGGTGGCAATGCCGTAATGTTCCTGGCTGGAAAGGATTATCACATGTATGGAAGGATCGTATTTTTTTATTGCCTTGAGTATCTCAATTCCGTTTGCCGCATCTTTGGAGACTGTATTGAGATAATAATCCAGGACCACTACATCCGGCTTATCGGAGAAATGCTCTAAACATTCTTCACCTGTATTAAACACAGTGACCTGGTGCGGTATTTTCCTGGTAAGCCAATCCTTTAATGCCTCTGTCAGCATCACATCATCATCGACAATGAATATTTTCTTTGCTTTGCCTATTTCCATAGATTTAATTTTTAATGCGTAAAATTACCAAATCTTTTAATGCTCAAACAGTTTGCAATTCACATACTGCTGTTTCAATCTGCTGAACCAGTTTCAGGATGTTTATTTTTATTGATTGCATACCGATTCCCTGTCGGCATTGCATTTCTATTTCAGAGGCCAGTTCTTTTGCTTCATGCATTCCCATCATGATCAGCTTTGCTTTATGGCCATGTGCATGTCTGGCTACCTCACGACAATCATTGTTATTGAGGGAGGCTTTCAGGTTTTCGACCATGGATGGTGCCGATGCCAGGGACATATCGATGTACTTTTGCATTCTTATCTTATCGCCTTCGCAGAATCTTTCCAGGTAAGCGAGGTCAGTTACACCTGGCTTAGTCTTTGTTTCATTCTTCATTTCAAAAACTTTCTTCACTAAAAACCTGGTCTCTCTTCCTGTTGCTTTGGCGATGACAGAAATAAGCTGGGAAGTTTTAAAAGGCTTGGGAATATAATCATTCATCCCAGCAGCACGGCATTTATCCAGGTCGCTGCGAATGACACTGGCCGTTAAGGCAATGATTGGGATTTCGTTTTTGGGTGGATCAAATTTTTCCCTGATATGCCGTGTGGCTTCATAGCCATCCATGATTGGCATCTGAACATCCATCAGTACCAAGTCAAAATCCTGCTGACTTAATATATCAACAGCTTCCTTTCCGTTGGTGACTTCCGTTATTTCAACCTTCGATTTCAATCTTAAAGTATCACTTGTGACAATACGGTTGTATTCATTATCATCGGCGAGAAGTATTTTCAGACCGTCCAGGATACTTCCTTCAATTTGGTCTGCGGACTTGCTTTCGTTCAGCCTTGAAACAGATCCCCTCTGGCAAGCAATTTCAAATGAGAAGGTAGTCCCCGAACCTTCAAGGCTTTCAACCGATATCTTCCCGTCCATCAGCTCCACCATCTGCTTGCTGATGGTAAGACCCAGTCCTGTTCCTCCGAATCTCCTGGTATCGGATGTCCTGGATTGGGAAAAACTCTCAAATACGGATTGTAGTTTATCCTCAGGGATGCCAATACCCGTATCCGTCACACTGAACTTTAATGTTGCCGCGCTTCCGGCTTCAGACTTCAGACTTCGGACTTCCGACTTCGGACTTCCGATAGCAATCGTCACGCTTCCTTTCTCTGTGAACTTGATTGCATTGCCCGCAAGGTTCATAAGGATCTGATTTAGTCGCACCGGGTCCCCCATGAGCACATCGGGCACCTGGCTGTCGATATCAAAGATCAGTTGCAAGCCTTTTTCTTCGGCCTTATGCTGAAGGGTCTGTTTCACCTGGTCCAGAACTTCTGACATGGAAAAATCAATATTCTCCATCTCCATTTTCCCGGCTTCAATCTTCGACAGGTCGAGGATGTCGTTAATGATCCTGAGTAGGGTCTCGCCTGATTTCCTGACCCCTTCGAGGTAAAACCGTTGTTTGTCGTTCAGAGGCGAATCCAGGACCAGGTTTGTCATTCCCATCACGGCATTCATGGGTGTGCGGATCTCATGGCTCATGTTGGCCAGAAATTGTTCCTTGAACTTTTCGCTTTGTTCTGCTCTTTGTCTTGCAATGGCCATTTCTGCCGTTGCTCTGCGTTGGTTGGTGTAATTGCGGTAAACGAAAAACAACAGCAGCACAACTAAAATAAACCCGGCAACACCGATCCGTGTATAAGCTACCTGTTTATGAAGGTTAAGCAGGTTGATCTTGTTTTCGCTGGCATGCTGAATGCTGTCGGCCTGCTCTTTCTTGTCGAAATCGTATTGCATCTGCAAAGAGGTCAGCTTTTTCTCGTTTTCTTTGTTATAGATTGAATCATAATACTGTTTATACAAGACTTCATTCTCATAGGCTGATTTATAGTTTCCAAGCTTTACATTAATTACGGCAAGCTCTTTACAGGCATTCCGTTTATCATCCCTTGAATTAATATCAAGCGCCAGAGAAAGCCCCCTTGATTCCGCTTTTAAGGCTTCGGGCAACTGTCCCAGCTTTTCAAAGACTATTCCGGCGCCTATTGCAGCCAAGGCAAGACATTCTTTGTCATTTGCTTTTTCAAATATTCTAATTGCAAACAGATAGTTTGAAAGGGCCATTGAATATTCGGATTGCTTGTCGTAAATATCTCCCAGATAAATATGTGAAATCCCAATCCAGTTTGTATCATGTGCTTCCTCAGCATACTTTAAGGTGGTCAATTCATTGGACATAGCATCAAAATAATTCCCCATATGAAAATACATCTCTCCAAGATTGCAATATGCAACGATCAGGCGTTTCCTATTTGCAATCTTCCGGCATATCTCAATTTCTTTTTTAAAATTGCTGATCGCATCTTTATAATTGCCTTGCGAATCATACACCTTGCCTATAATTTCATACGACATTGCAGTCCCCAGCTGAGAATGGAGTTCATCATAGTTCTTCAAAGCCCGCAAACCGTTTGTCAGGGCCTCCGGATAATTACCGGTCGTCCAGTATGCATATCCCATAAAATAACGGACATAGGCGATCCCGTCTTTATCGCCGATTGATTCATAGATCTTTACGGATCTCTGATAATATTCTTGTGCCTTGCTGTAATCAGCCAGGTTAAGATGATAAATATTGCCTATTTCCCGTAAAGTCTCGGCCGCCTTCTTTCTATGACTGATTTCAGACCATATTTTAAATGAAGTTGTATAACATTTTATCGCTTCTGCGTATTTGTTCCCGTCAAGGTACATCACTGCCATATTATTATAAACCCAGGCAATACCCGTCTTATATCTGATTTCTTCAAATATCATAAGGGCATGTTGAAAATTTTCCATGGCCAGGGGCAAATTCCCTTTTAAATCACTCACAACTCCAAACACAATATATGAATTCCCGATTCCTTTCTTATATCCTATCTTTTCCGATAATGCTTTCTCCTGCTTTGCATAGATTAAAGCAGAGTCAGGCTGTTTGATCCAATATTCCATGCTGAGGCTGTCAAGAATATTTGCTTCAGCGCTATCCATCAACGGGGCAGCCTGACTTCCGATTGCCTTTTTCCTGGCTTCCGACTTTTTCAGTTGAGTCTGCAAGGAGTCAATATTATGCCGGTTTTGAGAAGGAGAAACACCCTGAATCAATGTAAACACTATAAAAAGAATGATGGATTTTTTCATTTTCATTAAGTCATCCTTACATTATTAAAAATATTGCAGTTCGCTCACTGCTGTTTCAATTTGCTTTATAAGGCAGAAGATATTTTCGTTCAACCCTCCGTGATTATTTTCTTCCCTGCACTGCTTCTCAATTTTCAGGGCGAGGTCTTTGCTTTCATTCATGCCCATCATGATCCATTTTGTTTTGTAACCATGAATTTGATTGGCAATTTCGATGAAGTCGTTGTTATTAACTGCCATATTGATTTTTTCGATCAAGGACGGAGCCGTGTCTAAAAACATCCGGATATATTTCTGCAGCCTTTCTTTATCTCCTTCACAGAATTTTTCGAGATAGGTAAGATCGGTTGCTCCGGGTTTAACTTTTGTTGCCGGTCCCCTTCCGGGGATGAGCTTTGCTGAGTATTTGATCTCCCTGCCGGCCGCTTTAGCGATGACTGAAATAAGCTGCAAGGTTTTATAAGGTTTGGGAACATAATCGTTCATTCCCGCAGCACGGCATTTATCCAGGTCACTGCGGATCACACTGGCGGTTAATGCAATGATTGGTATTTCGTTTTTGGGCGAAGAAAATTTTTCCCTGATATGCCGTGTGGCTTCATAGCCATCCATGATTGGCATCTGCACATCCATGAGCACCACATCAAAATCATTTTGACTTAATAAATCAACAACTTCTTTTCCATTGGTGGCTTCTGTGATCTCAACCTTTGATTTCGATCTTAAGGTATCGCTTGTCACAATCCGGTTGTACTCATTATCATCGGCGAGCAATATTTTTAACCCGTCCAGTATACCAGCATCAATATGTTCACCTGATGCCTGTTCTTTTAATCTTTCAATGGAACCTATAGGACAGTTTATTTCGAAAGAGAATGTTGTTCCGTAACCTTCCCTGCTTTCTACCGATATTTTCCCATCCATCAGCTCAACCATCTGCTTGCTGATGGTAAGCCCCAGTCCTGTTCCACCGAACCTCCTGGTATCGGATGTTCTGGATTGGGAAAAACTCTCAAATACGGATTGCAATTTATCCCCAGGTATGCCAATACCCGTGTCCGTCACGCTGAACTTTAATGTTACCGGACTGCCGACTGCCGACTGCTGACTGCTGACTGCTGACTGGGAACTGCTGACTGCCGACTGCTGACTGCCGACCACCGACTGCCGACTGCTGACTGCGAACTGCCGACTGCCAACCGAAATCGTCACGCTTCCTTTTTCTGTATATTTAATGGCGTTGCCTGCAAGGTTCATCAACACCTGGTTTATTCTAACCGGGTCACCCATGAGCACATCGGGTACAGAGTTGTCAATGTCAACGATCAGTTGCAGGCCTTTTTCTTCGGCTTTATGCTGCAGGGTCTGTTTCACCTGGTCTAGAACTTCCGGCAAGGAAAAATCAATATTCTCCAACTCCATTTTCCCTGCTTCGATCTTCGACAGATCGAGAATGTCGTTGATGATCCTGAGCAGGGTCTCGCTTGATTTCCGCACCCCTTCAAGGTAAAACCGTTGTTTTTCGTTCAGCGGCGAATCCAGTACCAGATTTGTCATTCCCATAACCGCATTCATGGGGGTGCGGATCTCATGGCTCATGTTGGCCAGGAACTGTTCCTTGAACTTCTCGCTTTGTTCGGCACGCTGCCTTGCAACAGCCATTTCGGCCGTGGCTTTGCGCTGGTTGGTATAATTGCGGTAAACAAAAAAGAGCAACAACACTACTAAAATAAACCCGGCAACACCGATCCGTGTATAGGCAACCTGTTTATGAAGATTCAATAGATTGATTTTATTTTCACTTGCATGCTGGATGCTGTCGGCCTGCTCTTTCTTGTCAAAATCAAATTTCATTTGCAAAGAAGTCAACCTTTTCTCATTTGCTGTATTAAAAAGTGAGTCATGATACTGCTTGAACAGCACTTCATTATCATATGCTGCTCTGTAATTTTGAAGTTTGGCATTTATTACAGCAAGCTCTGCATAAGCGGATTGTATTTGTTCCTTTGCTCCTGATTCCCGGGATAAAGCAAGTCCTTTCGTGACATATTTTAAAGCTTCATTCAGATTACCTTGCTTTTCATAAATTTCACCGATATCACCGTATGATGCACTTACATTAAGTCCTTTCGCCCTGATTTCTTTCTTTATCTTTAATGAAAGAAGGTGATTTTTTAATGCTTCTGAATAATTTTTCTGAGCTTTGTAAATTCCTCCCAAATAATAATAAGAATCTCCAACACGTTGCTTGTTCCCAACCTCTTCAGATATTTTTAAGCAGGACATTATATTTTTTATCGCATATTGATATTTGCCTTGCTGATTATATTCATACGCTATATTCAAGTAAGACCTTGCCATACCATTTTTATCTCCGATTTCTTCCTGAATTTTCAGAGCTGAAAAGTTTCTCCTTAATGCTTCGGAATAGTTGTCCTGCACTTCATAAATATTGCCTAAATCTGTATATGAATTACCTAAACCCTGCTTGTCCCCTATTTCTTCCTGGATTTTTAAAGCAATAAGACAATATTTTAATGCCTCTGTATAATTACCTTGTTTGTAATACAGCAGCCCAATACCACTGTTGGAATTTCCCATACCCTTTCTGCATCTGATTTCTTTATATTTTTTTAACGCTTTTTGATAGTATTCCAATGCAAGTAAATAGTTGCCAATGTTATTATTGATTATGCCCATATTATTATAAGCATCACCTATTCCTTTCTTAAATCCAATACGTTCTGACAGATTTAAAAATTGCTGTGTATAGTAAATTGCCGTATCAAAGACAGAGTACAAATATTCATGACTTATCTGATTTAAAATATTTACCTTAGTACTATCCCGTAATGTTGTTACCTTATTTTCCATGTCCTTTTCTTTCACTTCAAACTTCTTCAGTTCATTTTGAAGCGAATCGAGTTTATGATGGTTCTGGGAAATAGCAGGAAACTGAATCACGGCCAGTATAACAAAGTATATCAGGGTCTTTTTCATCATTGCATTATCTTCTCAGGATTATCAGGAAACCTGAAGTTCTTTTATTGCGTTATGGATCTGGCTGATCAGACTGATAATATTTTCTTTGATCATGCCTGGAGTATTTTCTTCCCTGCACTGCTTCTCAATTTTCAGGGCGAGGTCGTTGCTTTCATTCATTCCCATCATGATCCAGCTTGATTTATGGCCGTGGATCTGGTTTGCAATTTCCTCAAAATCATTTCTTGCCAATGCTGCAGTAATTTTCGCGACCAAAGCAGGTGCAGTTGTTAAAAACATGGAGATGTATTTGCGCATCCTCACCACATCGCCATCGCAGAATTGTTTGAGGTAGTTCAGGTCGGTAACATTTGCCTTTGCAATTATAAACGTCGGTTCCTGCAGTTTTTCCCTGCCGGTAACAGTCATGATCTCAATTCCCATCACTTCTGCTATTCCCCTTATAAGCTGGTAGGCTTTGAACGGCTTTGTAACGGAGCCGTTCATTCCTGCCTGTCTGCATTTATCGAGGTCGGAACGGAGCACACTTGCTGTCAGGGCAATAACCGGAATGTCTTTTTTTGGTGAAGGGAAGTTTCCGCGGATATATCTTGTGGCTTCATAGCCATCCATCACCGGCATTTGCACATCCATCAGGACCAGGTCGAAATCAGCCTGTTTCAGCAGTTCAACCGCTTCCTGCCCGTTAATGGCTGTGGTAATATCCAGATCTGCTTTGGACTTCAGCGTGTCGGTTGCAACAATCCGGTTGTACTCATTATCATCCACGATCAGTATCTTAATGCCGTTAAGAACAGTCCCGTCGATTTCCTCTTCCATTAATATCCTTTGATGAAGCCGCTCGGCTGAACCCTGTTCCATTTGCAATATAAAGCTGAACGTTGTGCCAGAACCGGTTTTACTTTCAACCTTGATATTTCCTCCCATCAGTTCGACAAGGTGTTTCGCAATAGTGAGTCCTAAACCGGTCCCGCCATACCTGCGTGTGTCTGATGAACTTGCCTGGCTGAAACTTTCAAAGATATGTTCTATCTTGTCTTCTGCGATACCAATACCTGTATCAGTGACAAGGAACTGGTATAAAAAACAAGGAGCAGGGGGAGTGCTTTCTTCCGCAGGAGGGAAATCTGAACTCTTCTGAATAGCAACGTTCGGGTTGATAACTGGTTTTACTGCTATCTCGACATATCCTTTTTCGGTATATTTAATAGCATTTCCTGCAAGGTTCATCAAGATCTGGTTCAGGCGTATAGGGTCGCCGATCAGGAGATCATGAACATCATCATCAACCCGGCTCAGGATCTGAATGCCCTTTTCCCCGGCTTTTTGAGTTAATATCTGAATAACCTGGCTGATGACATTTTCCAGGGAAAAATCAATCTTCTCCAGTTCTATTTTCCCGGCTTCAATTTTAGAGAGGTCGAGAATATTATTGAGAATATGCAGCAGGTTTTCGGAGGATTTTTTTATTCCGTACAGGTACTTATACTGCTCTTCCGGGGGATTTTTCTCGATCAGGAGGTTAGTCATTCCCATCACGGCATTCATGGGTGTACGGATTTCGTGGCTCATCGTGGCAAGAAATTCTTCTTTGAACTTTTCACTCTGCTCAGCACGCAACTTTTCCTTTTCAATGATCCTGTTTTTTTCCTCGAGCTGTTTTTTGGTTTTCCTTATATATTGCATCCTGCTGAAGATCAAAACCAGCATCGCCAGCAGAATGCTTCCTGCAATCATGTAATTCCTTCTCTGCGAAAAGGCCACTTCCTTAATCTTACTGATCTGCCGGAGGCTTTGCTGTTCTTTCTGCTCGTTCTCATATTGTGCAATATTTTCTGAATTCTGTAAGGCATTGATCGAATCATACAGGTCTGAATATTTCTGATAGAATTCCAGTGCTTTGGGGATTCTTTTGCTCTTACTGTAAAACCCGGTAAGTTCTTTTGAATATTTTAATACCAGCTGGTCAGATTTTATTTCAATAGCTTTCCTGTAAGCCTCTGTCAGCCATTTCTCAGCATTCTTCAAGTCATTTTCATGCAGGTAATATTGATAAAAGTAAAATTCAAGTTCAAACTGTCCCTTTGCGCCATCAATGAAAATATGGTTTGAATCGCCCAAATGTTTTGCCAGTTTGAGAAATTTCAAAGCAGTATCAGGTTTTTCCATCTGAAGATAGATACCGGCCAGTTCAGCATATCCGAAGGCTGCACGGTCGGGGTGGTGAAGAAGGAAGGAAGTCTTCAGCGCCTGCTTGCAATATTCAATCGCCTCAGAGTACTGTTTTTTTCTCTGGTAAATCCTTGCTATTTCCATTTTGTCATCTTCCAAGTCTCCTACTGATGCCTGTTTGCTGCGGTTAAGCGAGTCGGCCAGTTTGAGATAATAAAGCGCCCTGTCGCAGGAACCCCACCTGGAATACATCAATCCCACTTCAGTGATTTCATTGCTGTAGCCGGTAAATGAAAACCTTTTAAAAACTTCGCTTGATTTCAGATAATACCCAATTGCCCGGTTGTAGTCCGACTTAAAGTAATAATATCCCGCAAGGCCGTGATAACAGGCTGCGGTGTTTTCAACAGGGCCGTTCGCCAGGTAATATCTCAGTTTATCTTCGTAGAACTTCCTGCGTTCCTCATGTGCGCTCATGAAATTGTAAAACTCCCTGATGGAATTCAACAGGCTGTTATTTCCCAGCACCTTTCTTTGTTCATCATATGCCGAGATGGCTTTCCTGAAATAATAAAGGGTGGAATCACCTTTATGCTTTTTCCAGCTGGTAAGCCCTTTTCTCATTAAATAATAGGGCTTTGGATCAATGAGATTTAAAAATTTATTGAGAGCCAGCACTTGCTGAATACAATTTAATGCACTGTCTGGATCCTGGGGCAAAATGCTCATATCGGTAAGGGACACCAGGGTATAAAGCCTTTCAGAAGGCAACTGCTCGTTAATCAGCAGGGTTGTGAGAGAATCAGCATTGCAATCAACACAAACCTTCTGTGCCTGCATCAAAAGGCAACTCAGAAGAAGGAAGAAAAAAGCTGTGATTTGTTTCAAATTTCAAAGATAAAGATGTATAAAAATAAGTACATATCTAATCTCAGGTTAATGACCGGGGGTTTCTTGATAAATCTTTTACACAGATGTATTAACAAGCATAAAACCTGAAAATGAAAAAGGATCCCTTTTTTTGTTGGATTTTTGCCTGTATCATTAAAGCGTTGTCTTTGGCTTTGTGGCGTGCCTGGGTGAAGAATTCATCCTGTTCAGCCAGGGTTCGTCTTTTTTAGATTCAGGATGGTTATCTCTGCCGTGGTGAAACCGACTTATATTCCTTATCAGGAGATGTTCACTATAATAATCAGAGTTTTTTGTATCCGGCCTTTCTTTGACTTACCTTTGGCTTCACTACCAAAGCCATCAAATGAACATGTCCCTGCGGGCAAAAGCCGGGCATCTCAACACAGAGACCCTGCTCGGTATTGATATCGGTTCAGTTACCATTTCTCTTGTCCTCATGGATCTGTCGGGACGGATCCTGAAAACCCTTTATCTTTTCCACAAAGGACAGATACGGGAATGTCTCAGGTCGGCAACTCATCAGCTGGATCTGTCAGGACTCAGCGGCATAGCTACCTGCGCTGCCTCCTGTCTGAATACTGAAATGCTGGCTACGTTCAATCCCCAGCTGGCCCTCATCAGGGCAACAAAAGTGCTCTGCAGTGAGGCAAGATCCCTTTTGTTCATTGGAGCTGAGAAATTCAGCCTTATTAAATTCGACGAGAAGGGCAATTTTGAGTCGGTACGTTCAAATTCCTCCTGCGCAGCGGGAACAGGCAGTTTTCTTGACCAGCAGGCCTTCCGCCTTAACCTCTCAGGCATTGAAGAGTTGAGTGAGGTTGCTGCCCGCAACCAGGGCCCCATTCCCGATATTGCATCAAGGTGTTCGGTATTTGCCAAAACAGATCTTATCCATGCCCAGCAAAGGGGTTTCTCCCTTGAAGCCATCTGCGACAGCTTATGCAAAGGCCTGGCTGTTAATATTGTTGATACCCTCTTCAACCAGGCGGAACCCCTGTTCCCGATTTTTTTTGCCGGTGGGGTTTCAAAGAATGCTGCAGTGATAAGGCAGCTCGAAGGACTGCTTAATACCAGCTTCCTGCTGCATGAGTATTCTCACTGCCTGGGCGCTGCTGGGGCCTGTTATTTATGGTTGAATGAGAATCATCAGCCTTCGGTGAAGATGATCACTTCCCTCGATGAGATTTTGCTTGCCGATGATACTGAAAAAAACTATTATTATCCTCCTCTGGAAATAAGGTCTTCGGGGTATCCCGATTTCAAAGGGGAAAATTCATGGAACTTTAAACCCATTGTCTCTTCTCATATGGCAGAGGTGCAGGTTGACCAGTATGTTTCCCTGCTAAAAGGGAATACGTATGAATCCTTTCTGGGAATAGACATCGGGTCAACAAGCACAAAAGCAATCCTTACCAGGACAGACCATTCTCCCATCGCCGGTTTTTACACCTCAACTTCCGGGAAGCCGGCCGAAGCGATAAAGGCCGTTTTCGAATCTATTGACGACCTGCTGGGAAAACGCGGGATAAGCTTACGCATAACAGCTGCCGGGACTACCGGCTCAGGCAGGAAATTCATCGGTAAACTTATCCATGCCGACCTGGTTGTGGATGAGATCACGGCCCATGCCCGGGCCGCTTATGAACTGAATCCCAAAACGGATACTATCATTGAGATTGGCGGACAGGATTCCAAGTTCACCCTGATGCACAAGGGTGTGGTGACTTTTTCGCAGATGAACTCCGTTTGTGCAGCCGGGACCGGAAGTTTTCTTGAGGAGCAGTCAAGGAAGCTGGGGTGCGAGCTAAGCGATTATTCCCAAAGGACAGCAGGAGTATCTGCGCCGCTTGCCAGTGACCGTTGTACGGTTTTTATGGAACGCGACACGAACCAACTGCTTAATAAAGGTTATTCGGTCAATGAGATCCTAGCTACAATTCTTCATTCGGTCACCGAAAACTACCTGAAAAAAGTGGCTGTTGAAGGTTCCATCGGCAACCAGGTCTGTTTCCAGGGAGCAACCGCGAAAAACAGTTCCCTCGTCGCCGCTTTTGAACAAAGGCTGGCGAAAAAAATATTTGTATCACCATACTGCCATCTCACGGGCGCCCTTGGTGTTGCCCTTTTGCTTGGCGAAGAAAAGCCTTCAGTAACAGGTTTCAGGGGACTCGGCTTTTTCAGGGAAGTCCTTGAGATCCATTCCGAGAGGTGCGGCATCTGTGCAAATCATTGCCACATCAGCCTGGCCACTGTAAAGGGTGAACAGGAAGCATACGGGTTCCTTTGCGGAAGGGATTATGAAACAAAAAAACATATCAGTACAGACTCCCAGTTTTTTCACCTCCTTGAACAAAGAACCAAAATCCTTCAACTGAGCCAGCCTAAGACCTTCAGCCATGAAGTCATTATAGGATTGCCGGCTTCATTGCACTTGTTTGATGAACTGGTCCTCTGGAAAAGATTCTTTGGAAATTTATCTGTGCGTGTTGTGACCAGCGAGAATTTTCCCGATCCCGTAAAAACCGGTAAGCGTATCGCCGGGGCTGAATTTTGCGCCCCCATCGATTCCATCCATGGGCATGTGGCCTGGCTGGCCGATAAGGCGGATTATATTTTTCTCCCGGTTTCCCTGGAAACAAGAGATAAAACCGATGATTCCGACAGCAATTATTGCTATTATACCCAGTATTCGGCTTCGCTTGTCTATACCATGAAAGACAAACGGATTGCCGGGAAAATGATATCTCCCGTACTGAATTTCCAAAAAGGGAACAGGCTGGTAGTGAAACAGCTAGCTTCGGTCCTCCAACCTTACCTGGGACAGGCCTTAACTGCCGCAAAAGTGAAGAAAGCTTATGAAGAAGCTTTGGTTTTCTCATTTGAGAGGAAAAAGAAACTGATCTCCCTTTTTAAAACTGAATTTCAACCCTCAGCCGGTGTTTCGGTGGTTTTATTGGGCAGACCCTACGTGGTCCTCTCAAAGTCTATGAATAAGGGCATCCCTGATATTTTTGCAAGGATGGGAATAAAGAGCTTTTTCCAGGACATGATCGACCCTGATGATCTTCAGCCCGAAGAAACCGAACTTTTGCTTCAGAAGATCCCCTGGTATTATGCCTCCAGGATCCTTGAAACGGCAAAAACAGCAGCCACTACAAAAAACCTCTACCCTGTCCTGATCACGGCTTTTAAATGTGCTCCCGATGCCTTTATCATTGAATATTTCAAGAAACTTCTGAACGACTACGATAAACCCTACCTCATCCTCCAGATCGATGAACACGATTCAAATGTAGGATATGAAACCAGGATAGAAGCGGCAATCAGGTCGTTCAGGAATCACTCGGCCCTGAACCTCAGGCCCCCTGAAATGAAATCGCCGGCAATACTGCCCCATCTCGAAACCAGGATCAACGGCAAGACCCTGCTGTTCCCAAACTGGGATCAGCTCGTTGCACCCCTTCTGGTTGCGAATCTGAGACGGGGCGGGATTGATGCGAGGCTTATGCAATCCAGCGAAATGATCATCAGGAAAAGCATGGTTAATAATACCGGGCAATGCCTGCCTGTTAACATTGTTGCCCAGGAATTCATTGATTATGTTGAACAGCATGAGCTGAAGCCCGGGAATACCATGCTTTGGATGACCAAATGCTACATCACCTGCAACCTGAGGCTTTATCCTTTTTACATTAAAAATTTGCTTGAGGATTACGGGCATGGTTTTGAAAAAGCCTCCGTTTATTTTGGGCAGCTCACCCATCTTGAGATTGCATACAGCACCGGGTATTACGCCTACTTTGCATACCTGCTGGGAGGACTGGTGAGGAAACTCGGATGCAAAATAAGGCCTTATGAGGTCACAAAAGGAGTTACAGACATCACTATTGAAAAAAGCATAGGAATACTTGAAACGGCTTTTCTCGGGCAGCGCCCTATGGACGCAGCCGTGACCAAAGTGATCTCCCTGTTTGATAAAATTGAACGCAAGCCGGGAAACAAGCCCCGGGTTGCCATATTCGGAGATCTTTATGTTAGGGATAACGATATCATGAACCAGAATCTCATCCATGATATTGAAGAAAACGGGGGTGAGGTAATTACCACGCCTTATACCGACCTGGTTAAAATAACGATAGAGAATGTGATCCGCCGTGCTATAGCCCGAGGCGATTACTTCATGACCGGTCTATACAGGGTAATGCTGTCAAGCATCAACCTGTTTGAGGACAGATATTATAAGCAATTCAAGAAATATCTCGGAAATAAACCTGATGTCAACCCGGTAAGGCTCGAAAAAAACCTTTCGAAATTCAATATAAGCCCTTATCATTCGGGAGAATCCTACGAAAACATTTTGAAGATCTTTTATATTCTAGAAAATCATACCGATATCTCCCTTTTTATTCAAACCAATCCTGCTTTTTGCTGTCCTGCCATGGTTACTGAGGCGATGGCCCAGGAAATAAAGCGAATTACAGGGATACCAGTGGTAACCCTTACCTATGACGGTACAGGCGGGAACAAGAACGAAGTTCTTGTATCTTACCTGAACGCTGCAATTGTCAGTTAATTTTGTACCTTTGACCCTTTAAATTTTTTGGTCAAATAGTTAATACGAAATTATGGTTGCCATAGTTCATCATTCAGGGAATTTTGAAAAGCTTGATGCTATTCTTAATGTCGCCCAGAAGAGGCTGGGTCTGTATGGCTTTGAGAAGACCACCATGTCGGAGATCGCGGCTGACCTGAATTTATCAAAAGCCTCGCTTTATTATTACTTTCCCGACAAGGAAAGCCTGTGGTCGGCGGTACTGGCTAAAGAACAAACTGAATTCTTCAAACTGATATCGGTCCGCATGCAGGAATTCAGGGACCCTGAAGTCATGATATCGGAGTTTGTTGCCCTGAGGCATGAATATTTCACTACTTTTCTTAACCTGACAAAATTCCGATTCTCTGATTTTTACCAGATCAGGCCTCATTTCAGGGAAATGATCGGCCAGTTGAAGCAGCTGGAGTCTGAGCAGTTTACCGAGATATTAAAACGGGGTAAGAAGTCAGGTATTTTCAGCATAAAAAAACCTGAAGAAACCGCCCGGTTGTTCCTGGACATTCTTCACGGTCTTCGCATTACAGTAATCCGTAACCGGCCCATCCTCGAGCTGACGCAGGAAGATTACGACCTCATGTTTAAAAAGCAGAAGGATTTCGCCGAATTGTTCATCCGCAGTATAAAAAATAAATTATAAAACTTACTCCATAATTTTTAAGAAGATGGCGAAAGAAAAAAGTCAGGGTTCATCCAAACTAAGGAAATTACGTGCATATATTTTATTGGGGATGGTTGTAACGGCTGTTCTTATCTTTGGATGGTACTGGTACCATCAGTACACCAAATATTATTCCACCGACGATGCATATATAGATGCCGACAGGGTATCGGTAAGTTCCAAGATCCTCGGCAGGATCATTGGGATACAGGCTGAAGAGGGCGATACTGTTCATGCGGGGCAGCTGCTGGTGGAGCTCGACAGCAGCGACCTGGTGGCCCAGCGTGTGCAGGCTGCGGCCATGCGCGAACAGGCTATTGCTTCGGTTACCCAGGCTACGGCAAAATACGAGCTGGATCAGAAAGGCATCAGGGTGCAGGAAATCAACGTTGATAAGGCAAAGGAGGACCTTGACAGGGCAAAGGTACAGTATGAGGGTAAGGTGATTGCCAAAGAGCAGTTCGATCATATAAGCAAGGCCTACGAGGCGGCCGTTGCACAGCTGGAAGCTTCAAAGGCACAGCTGGCAGTCGGTAAATCACAGATCGAAAGCGCTTCGCTCACCATTAAAACAGCCACGGCCCAGATCGGAACTATCGAGACTTCAATCATGAATACAAAGATATTCTCCCCTGCCGGGGGCCGTGTAGCCAAGCGCTGGCTTCTGCCGGGCGATGTTGTACAGCCCGGGCAAGCGGTTTTTACGATCACGAAAGATTCGCTGCTATGGGTGACTGCCTTCTATGAAGAAACAAAAGTCGGGGGTATTCATGACCGGCAGCAGGCTGAATATACGGTAGATGCCTTCCCCGGAGTAATATTCCGAGGGAAAGTATATAACATCGGCACGAATACCGCAGCCCAGTTTTCGCTCATTCCTGCCAACAATGCATCGGGCAACTTCACAAAAGTGACCCAGCGCATCCCAATAAAGATCTCCATTGATCAATGTGACAGCAAGGATTCTACTGTTATGCACCGCCTTGTATCAGGCATGTCGGTCATGGTTAAAATCTATAAATAAGTATGCCCAGGATCAAACCCCTGCATGGTTTCAGGGAAAATATCCGTTCATGGAACGCCACATTTGACGACCAGAGCCCGTCCTATCGCTGGTGGTTGCTGGCAAACGTGATGATAGGCACATTCATGGCCGTACTTGATGCTACCATCGTGAATGTAGGCCTTCCTAAGATCATGGCCTCATTTGGCGTGGGTATCGATAAAATCGAATGGGTGCTTACGGCTTATATGCTGGCATTGGCGGTGATGCTTCCCACTTCGGGATGGATGGCCGACCGCTTCGGGTATAAACGGGTGTATTTTTTAGGATTGTTTCTTTTTACCCTGGGGTCCTTTCTCTGCGGCTATTCTTCCACCGAAGACATGCTGATCTTTTCGCGTGTAATACAGGGGCTGGGGGCAGGCGCATTGATGCCGGTGGGGATGGCGATTGTAACGCGGGAATTCCCACCTGAACAAAGAACCCTTGCTTTAGGTTTCTGGTCCATCGCTTCGGCCGCATCGGTTTCTTTTGGCCCGCTCATCGGGGGGTATCTTGTGGACAACTTCAGTTGGCCTCTTATTTTTGACGTAAACGTGCCTATCGGTATCGGGGGGATGCTTGCCACTGCTATCATACAAAAGGAATACCGGAATACCAGGATCCGGAAGTTTGACCCTTTAGGGTTCTTTTCGGTAAGTATTTTCCTTCCGGTTCTGCTGTACGCCCTTACCGAGGGAAATGCGGCCACAAATTCGGCCGGGTGGAACTCCCCGGTAGTCCTGGCCTGTTTCGGGATCTCGGCAATCTCCCTGGCCGTATTCCTGGTGACTGAACTTACCATCTCTGAACCATTGATAGACCTTAGTTTGTTCAAGGGTTTCAATTTTGCCGTTTGCAACCTGGTGATCTTCATCTTCGGCATCGGCATGTTCGGAAGCACTTTCCTGCTTCCGCTTTACCTTCAGAATTCCCTGGGTTATACCGCCATCCAGGCCGGTTCAGTTTTCCTGCCGGTAGGCATTTTACAGGGTATTGCAGCCCCCGCAGCCGGGATACTTTCCAATAAGATCAACCCCAAGATCCCCATTTTAACAGGTGCTATACTACTGGCCATAAGCTTCTACATCAACAGCAAGCTCTCATACCTCACCGAACATTCTTTTATCATGGCTTCCCTTTACCTGCGCGGAGTTGCCATGGGCTTAATGTTCAGCCCCCTCACTGCAATTGCAACGCTAAGTGTGCCAAAAGAAAAAATGGGCCAGGCCTCCGGGCTTATCAATGTCCTGCGGCAGATCGGCGGCAGCTTTGGGGTGGCTGTGCTTTCAACCTTACTTACAACCCGGGTTATTTATCATTCACAGATATATGGGGAAGCTCTCGACCAGAATGCCCCCGCTTTTAAAAGCGTGATGTCCAACCTTGGCAATTTCCTTGTGCACACTGCAGGAAGCTCAGTCTCTAATGCAGTTCAGCAGGGTAAAATCCTTATCATGTCTCACATCAGCCGTCAGGCTTTTGTTCAGGCTATCAGCGATGACTTCCTCATCGCAGCGATTATAACGCTTGTCAGTGCAATACCGGTTTTCTTTCTTAAAATACAAAAGCGTAATAAATAAAATGAAAATCAAGAATGTTATCTTTTGCCTTGTTTTTGCTTTCTTAGCCGGCCTGGCATTTCGCTTAAACGCCCAGTCTCAGCAGCAAGGGACTCCGATTTCAGATAACGACTCACTATCGCTGCCCCGGATCCTCACTCAGGTCCTTCAATCCTATCCTACCGTAGGCAGGGCCCTTGAAGCAATACAGTCGGCCGAAGCAGGCGTGGGACTCGCTAAATCAGGATACTACCCGAACATTACCGCCAATGCCGGATATACCCGCATCGACCCTGTTCCTGAATTGACCATACCTGCTTTCGGTCATTTTGTGATGGCCCCAAACAACAACTACAACGCTTCGGTAAGTGTTTCCGAAAATATTTATGATTTTGAGAAGACCAGGCGCAACGTTCAGCTTGAGAAATCCAACAGGGAACTTTCTGAGAAAAACCTGGACCTGGTGCGTCAGCGCCTTACCCTCCTGACCTCGGTAAGTTACTACACCTTAATTTACTTGCAGGAGGCCATCAAGATAAAGGAGAACCAGATCTCCACCCTTCAAAAACACCTTGATTTCGTGACCCGGAAAGAGCAGACTGGTTCAGCCACACAGTATGAGATCCTTTCAACACAGGTCCGTTTATCCAATGCCGAGAACCAGAAAGTCGACCTGGAGGCTTCCAGGCAAACCCAACAGGCCATCCTGAACTCCTTCCTGGGGCTCCCGGTAACAACCCATTTGAAAGTTCAGGGAAATTTTGTTTCTTCCCAGCCCGAGATAGACCCGGATTCACTCATCATTTATGCCCTGGAACACAGGTCGGAAATGGGGATGGCCCGCTTGCGTGAAAAACATGCCCAATTGCACCTGCGTTCGGTCAAGGTCATGGATAACCCGACCCTGGGGGCGTTTGCAGAGGGCGGAATCAAGAACGGCTATTTCCCAAACCTTAATACCCTCACGCCCAACCTGGTCGCCGGCCTCGACCTCAATACCTATATTTTTGACGCAACCCGAAGGCGTAATTCCATCAGGATGGCTAATTCCCAGATAGGGATGGCAAAGAGCGATATTGAGGAAACCTCAAGGGATATATCCACCGAAGTTTATCAGAATGAAACGAACCTGCTGGCTTCCCTAAAAAAGATAGACCAAAGCATGCTACAGGTAAAACAGGCCAATGAAGCTCTCAACCTTGCCGCCGTATCCTTCAAAACCGGAGCCATTACCAACCTCGACCTGCTTGACGCAGAAACCGCTTTGGAAGAAAGCAGGGTAAACCTCCTCAGGGCCAGGATAGAGTATGCAATTAACGTGGTGAGATTGAATATTTCGGTAGGGAAACCGATTCAGTAATCAATCGTTGCAATAAACTGCTTTTGCCGGCCGTTAAAGGTCCAGCCCCTGGGAAAGTCCCCAATTACATTTATTCAACAGGCCTTTTAAAGAAATACCGGCTGATGAAAATCCCCTGTCCATTCTTATCCGAAGGACTTTGGGACCCGGTTACAATCTTGTCAAACTCCCAGCCCTGGGCAATAAGGTCATTGATTTTTTTAGTAATGGCGATATTGTTATTTGCAATATTGCCGAAATTAATCCCGACCATGCTGTAAAAATTCTGAAGGTCATCTTCCGTTTTTGTGCCGTCGGGCATGATTGTCATCATCCTGGACCGGCCAAGACCGCCCGGGATGATGGACTCCACAGTTGAAAATTGCATGTACACAACTTTTGCAGCCTGGGGAGGAGCTGATTTGAATGCAGCAATGGCAGCAAGTATGCTAACTATACCAACCAGTAAAAGCCAGGGATTAAGGTTAAATGTTTTCATTTGAATGGTTTTTGTATTGGATATAAGGAAAATCAATGAAGTACATTTGTAAAGTTACAACTTAATTCCTTCCGGCAAATTACCAGGATAGTACCCTATATTTGCGCATTAAAACAACATTTATAAATTCTGATGCTGATGAAGTATTCTTTACTCCGAAAATCCTCTTCAGGGAATGACTCAGGATGTTTGATTGCAGGAATTCTATTGTTGTTCCTTTGCATGTTTTTCCCTTTTGCCCTGGCTGCAGCAGACAAATTAATTGATAAAACTTCTTCCTCAGGCCTGGATTACCAGGTAGGGAGATGGCGTGGATTTAAAAAGGCCGCATTTACGATCACTTTTGATGACAATTATCGTTTCCAGGTTGTTTATGCCACTCCCCTGCTGAATCAGCATAATTATAAAGCAACATATTTTATAGTGACCAACCGTGTCGGGAAAGGATGGGCCCCGGGCTGGGATACCTTGAATATGCTGGCATCGGAGGGCCACGAGATCGCCAGTCATTCAAAAAATCACGCAGATTTCCTGGTCCTTTCACAGCATCCCGCCTGGGCCGACAGTATGATTCATGAGTTCAGGGATTCAAGGGATACCATAAACGCCCGCATTCCCTCAAAAAAGTGTGAAACTTTTGCATGGCCCAACGGAGCCCTGGACACTGCTGCCATAGTGGTAGGCAGCAATTACTATATGGCCTGCAGGGGAACTGAAAATGAAGCGAATCCCCCTGATCCTGTCAATTTTTATAACATTTACAGCCAGCATATTTATCATGATACCCAGCTTGCAGAGATCAACGGGTATATCGAAAATGTATTGGGGAACGGGGACTGGCTGGTTGAACACTGGCACGGTTTCCAGGTCGGGAACGACACCAATGGGTATGAACCCGTGCCAATCCAGGTGTTCTCCGACCATTTTGATTATGTGGCCCAGAAACAGGACAGCCTGTGGATTACCACCCTTGATACCGTAGTCAAATACATCAGGGAGAGGGACAGTTCGGTACTCGAATTTTTTGATTCAACGGCATATCTCCTCCGGTTCTCCCTTACAAATGGACTTCCCGATACACTGTTTCATTATAGTATCCCTCTCTCGCTTAAAGTCAGGGAATTCGGTAATATGTCAAAGGTATACCGTATCAGCCAGGGCAGTATTACACTGCCGTTCATGGTCACTTTTGAAAAGGGGGGTTATTACCTGAATTTCGATGCACTCCCAAACGACAGCCTCATCGTTATGCACCTTCCTGATCCTGCAGGGATTCATGATCTCATTGCATTAAATAAAGGGGCACTGAATTACCCCAATCCGTTTTCCTCATCTTCAACTCTTCTGTTTGATCTTGCGGTACCTGAAAACACTGATATAAGGATTTTCGACAAGGTCGGCCGAGTGGTAAAAAATTATAGTAAACTTTATCCCGGGGGCAGGAACAGTGTTGAAGTCAAAGGGGAAGGTTTTGCTCCGGGCATTTATAATTGCGTCATCAGTACTATCGAAGGAACGATGAATGTGAGGATGGTGATATTGCGCTGATCCGTCGGTATAAACACCGGGGCAAAGCCCTGGACCCGTATACCTGAACATATTGTTATTCCTTCAAATTTTTCCGCTTAAATATCAGATCGGAAAGCCTTTGTATATTTGCACAAATTAAAAAAAGATATGGCAACACTCACGCAGGTAATGAAAGACATGATTGCAACTCAGCAATGTTTTATTGGAACTGTCAATGCAGACGGGACCCCAAATGTAGCCCCTAAACGCTCCACCCGTGTTTTATCCGACGATTCACTGGTTTTTACGGAAGGTACGGGAGGTGCAACGTTTGCAAATATCAAACGAGGTTCAAAAGTCTCTGTATCCGTTGTAAACCGTGAAATTATAGATGGATTCAGGTTCGTAGGGAATGCTTCAATGCAGGATAGCGGGCCTTTGTATGAACAGGCTGCAGCCATGTCGGCAAAAATCGGGATGCCTAAACCCCATGCCGTTGTGATAATTCATATTGAGGAGATCCATTCCCTTAAACCGGGCCCTGGCGCCGGGAAAAAAATAGCTTGATAATTCCAATAACAACCGCCCTTATTCTTCAATGTCATTATTCTTAATATTCAAACTATGCAAAAGAACATTCTGTTATTTATCCTGATGTTTTTCACGGGATTACAATTAATAAAGGCCCAGTCTAAAACCGATTTAAACCTTACTGCCGCTGCTGCAAGTATCAAGACCGTGGAATCAGTGCAAGGCAGTGTGAAAAAAGTCATCTACACACCCCTTGCCCCTGTGCCGGTCGGACCATACAGCCAGGCAGTGGAAGTCAATGGCACATTATACATTTCAGGGCAGATTCCTCTCGATCCTTCAACAGGCAAAATGGCGGAAGGCGGAATTAAGGGGCAGACCGAACAGCTCATGAGAAACATTGGCGCCATCCTGAAAGCAGCAGGTTATGACTTTAAGGACGTGGTTAAATCAACCTGCATGCTCAGCGATATGGAAAATTTTCCAGCTATGAATTCTGTGTATGGGGAATACTTTACTTCAGACCCTCCGGCCAGGACAACCTGTCAGGTCATAAAACTTCCCCTTGGAGCAATGTTGGAAATTGAGGCAATTGCAGTAAAACCATAAATGGTTTAAAAAGGGAAATATCGCGAAGTTTTGTCCTCTGCTTTCAGATAATCATAGACCTGCGGATGACAATTCGATTGTAAGCCGTGAAAGGGTAATTGCTTTTAAAGAATGGATTAGGAAGTAGATCGTTAATTTTCCTTCCCCCTGCATTCAAAATAAGCCAAAACGATATTTGGTTTGTATGCCCGGGTTCTTTAATCCTTCACGCAACGCACACAATAACCATTCGTCTTAAGGCTGTATTCCGTGTAAACATCAGTATTATCAAAGCGCATCCAGCAGTCCCAGGCAGTGGAAGTTCCGTTTATAGTGGCAGTCCACCAGTAACCGAAAGAATTTATCCATTGAAATGCCACGCTGCGGTAGCCTCCCGGATACGCTGTAAAACCTGATGAATTGGTTGCGCCTTTATTTGGCGACAGCCACAAGCCGGTAATAGCTTCAACGGTTCCTGTTGATTTTAGCTTCCCGCCGGCAAGAGTGTCCCCACCCAGATATGCAATCAGGGTGGCCCATTCGGCTCTTGTGGCAATATGGAATCCCTTGGGAGCAAGTATGCCTGAATTTACTGCATACCAGTTATATAATGCACCATAAATGGGTTTCCAGGAAGCATCATTATTATACCAGCAATACGCGGCTGTTGTCAAGTTGGTCCAGGAAGTGTCGCTTACCAGCGGGATTGAAGTACCGTCATTATATTTAGTGGTTTTAAGGTTTTCGACCATCCATACCTGAGTGCCTATAGTAACCGTATGATAAACATTGCCATCGGCATCGGTTATGGCAACGGTAGTACTGCTGCTGTCACTCGACTTCTTGCAGCCATTGGTAAACATAATCATCACTCCCAGCATTGCAAGGGAGAAAATCCAGGTTGTTGTTCTTCTTTTCATGTTATAGGGATTTGGTTAGATAAATCAATATGGACCTGCTTAAACAAAATATCGGTCGAATTTCATTACACTATCCCGGCATCAGGTTAAATGTGAAAACCGGATGTTTTTCTGACAAACCGTAAAGTTAAATAAAAAATTTTAAATATGTTATACAGAGGTTTTCTACTGATTATCCTTTGATAATTTTCAAAGAGATTGTACTTTCGGTCTCCTGCTAGACTGAGAAGGCAGGACATTGGTTTGGTAAACAAAAAATTGATATATTAATTTACAGATTTCCTTAATGAAGCACGACCGCCTTCCGAATCATTGCTTGCCACAGTCGCCGTCTGTAAATCAGGCTTCAGCATGAAAAGTCAACCATTTTAAACTGGGCGAAAAATGAAAAAAAATGTATTAAAACCGCTGCTGTTATTTTTGGCGTTTTGTTTCTTTATAAGTCCGGGCCTCACATCGGCTCAATCATCCTCCCACTATGTAAGCGGGAAAACCCCGTTTGGTTTTGAACCGGAGATTAATGCATTCCTGAGAGAAGATTCGGCTTCCTTCCCTCCTGCCGGTGCATATTTGTTTACAGGCAGTTCGACCATCCGCAAATGGGTAAATTTATCAAACGATTTTAAGGGAACAAGGGTCATTAACCGCGGTTTCGGAGGCTCCAACATCAAGGCCCTTAATTATTATATCAAGGATATCGTTTTGCCATATAAACCACGTACAATAATAGTTTACGAAGGAGATAACGATTTGATCATCGGTATTGCTCCGGCTGAATTTATCAGTCAGTGTGACACATTCATTCAAAAGGTGCATGCCGCCCTGCCAAAAACCATGATTTACTTCATGTCGGTTAAGCCGTCCTTTGCCCGTAAGCAGTTTATTGCAGTCCAGGAAGAAACAAACAGTCAACTGAAAAAGCTCACACAGCAAAGACGGCTAACAGGGTATATTGATGTTACACATTTGATGTACACTAAAGAAGGGAAGCTTCGACGCGACTTTTTTGAATCCGATTCCCTTCATGTGAATAAGGAATGTTATAAAGTGTGGGCAGATTATATGAAAGAGAAAATTGGCATCCCTAAATAATGCATCATCATTTCCCAGAATCCCAAGGTCCCGCGAATTATCTGAACAACATAAAACCACTGCCTTACCTAAATCAGGTATCTTTGCGCCTCGATAAAAACACCAGGGATGATTTCAGTAGATGGGCTTACCGTTGAGTTTGGAGGGACTACCCTTTTCAAGGATATATCGTTTGCGATCAACGACAAGGACAGGATTGCCCTCATGGGGAAAAACGGAGCAGGTAAATCCACCCTTCTGAAAATTATTGCAGGCAATAAAACACCGACAAGGGGTAAGGTGTCGTCGCCCAGGGATGCCGTGATTTCCTACCTTCCGCAGCACCTGCTTACAGTCGACAGCCGCAGTGTTTTTGAAGAGGCCTCCCAGGCCTTTGCCCATATCCTCGACATGGAAAAGGAGATTGGCGATCTGAACAACCAGCTTGCCACCCGCAACGATTATGAATCGGCCGCTTACTATGAACTCATTGAACGGGTTTCGGCACTGAGTGAGAAATTTTATTCCCTTGCCGAAACCAATTACGATGCCGAAGTCGAGAAAATTCTTTTGGGGCTGGGATTTGCAAGGGAGGATTTCGGGCGCCCCACCGGAGAATTCAGCGGGGGCTGGAGGATGCGCATCGAGCTGGCGAAGATCCTGTTGAAAAAACCCGACCTGCTCCTCCTCGACGAGCCGACCAACCATATGGACATTGAGTCGATACAATGGTTTGAGGAATTTCTTATCAACAGTGCAAAGGCCGTGATCGTCATCTCTCATGACCGGGCTTTTGTAGATAATATTACCACACGTACCATCGAAGTGACCCTGGGCCGCATCTATGACTACAAGGTGAATTATTCAACATACCTTGGGCTCAGAAAGGAAAGGCGTCAGCAGCAACAGAAGCAATTTGACGAACAGCAGAAATTCATTTCCGACAACCAGGACTTTATTGACAGGTTCAGGGGTACCTTTTCTAAAACGAACCAGGTCCAGTCCAGGGTTAAAATGCTTGAAAAGATCGTCCCCATTGAAATAGACGAAGAAGATACTTCGGCTCTCAGGCTCAGGTTCCCTCCATCTCCCCGTTCGGGCAGCTACCCGCTGATCCTTGAAGAAGTTGCCAAAAGTTATGGAGGCCATATTGTTTTCTCCGATGCTTCGTTCAGCATACAACGCGCCGAAAGAGTTGCATTTGTAGGCAAAAACGGTGAAGGCAAGTCAACCCTTGTAAAGATCCTGATGAACGAGATTACCCATGATGGCAAACTTACCATTGGCCATAATACCATGATCGGCTATTTCGCACAAAATGAAGCATCATTGCTGAATGAAGAATTAACTGTATTTGACACCATTGATGATGTGGCCAAGGGCGATATCAGGGCGAGGATCAGGGACCTTCTGGGTGCCTTCATGTTCGGAGGCGATGACTGGAACAAGAAAGTCAAAGTCCTTTCAGGCGGGGAACGCACCCGCCTGGCCATGATCAAGCTCCTGCTCGAACCGGTGAACCTGCTCATCCTCGATGAACCAACCAATCATCTTGACCTCAGGACAAAAGACATCCTTAAAAATGCTTTAAATGATTATGACGGGACACTGATCCTGGTGTCTCACGACCGTGACTTTCTTGACGGCCTGGTATCCAAGGTATATGAGTTTGGGAATAAACGGATTAAAGAACACCTGGGAGATATCCACAGCTTCCTGGAAAAGAAAAAGCTGGAAAATATGCGTACTTTATCATGATTTTACATGAAAGTAAATTTATCAAACTGTTATGAAAAAGACAAGAATTTTGATCATTTTACATGCACCAGGAATACTCCTCATGATTTTGGCTGGATCGCTGGTATACCAGTTCATCAAACATGATAATCAAACAACATCAAAATGGGCCGGACCTGAACTGGAACCCACCGACTGGATGGCCATGCAAAGGGCTTTCCCATACGGGAAAATCAATCCGGCGGCTTACCTTGATGCTTTACAACAGACCAGGGTCATGATGAGTTCCCAATTAAAACGCAGCAATCCTTGGACTTTCGCAGGACCCGATAATATCGGCGGCAGGATAACCGATATCGAATCCCCTTCGGCTCATCCTGAAATTATATACATCGGCGCTTCCACTGGAGGTGTGATGAAGACCACCGACTCGGGAAATACATGGACCAACCTCTTCAGTAGCATCCGGGCGATCTCAGTCGGCAACATCGCCATAGATCCTCAGCATCCTGATACGGTCTGGTGCGGAACAGGCGAAGCCAACTCTTCCAGCTTCAGTTTCCTCGGCGACGGCATATACCGTTCGACCGATGCAGGAGCAAGCTGGCAAAACATGGGGCTGACCCATTCGGCTTATATCGGAAGGGTAGTTGTGGATTATTCCAACTCTGACCGGATTTTTGTTGCAGCACTTGGGAACCTGTTCACAACCACCGATCAGCGAGGAGTTTACCGCAGCAACGACGGAGGTCAGACCTGGGACAGGGTACTGTTCCTTACCGATTCCACTTCGGCGGTCGACCTGGTTCAGAATCCTGTAAATCCTCAGATCATTTATGCCGCTATGTGGGAACGCAGCCGCGGGCTTGTTTACCGCCATTCCTTTGGCCAGACTTCAGGCATCTGGGAAAGTACCGATGGAGGAACTACCTGGAATGAACTGACCAACGGTTTGCCTAAAGGAATCAATATCGGCAGGATCGGAATTGATATCTCCAAATCCAACCCAAGTATCCTTTATGCCTTTTATGATATGGATAATTACGAGGTGGGTGTTTATAAGACCTCCAACGGGGGATCATCCTGGACCAGGACAAACGACGGGGTCCTTCAGAATATGAACAGTAACTTCGGCTGGTACTTTGGCCAGGTCAGGATCCAACCCGACAACCCCGACCGCGTATACGTGATGGGAGTTGATCTTTACAGTACCGACAATGGAGGGACATCCTGGACCGACATTTCCAATTCGGGCATCCATGTTGATAATCATGCGATGTTCTTTTCTCAGAACAACCGCATCCTCGAAGGTAATGACGGCGGATTGTATTTCACCTCAACTTATGGCAGCACCTGGACCAAGATCAACAACCTGCCTTTGACCCAGTTCTATGCCATCGATATCGACTACCAGGTCCCTCAGAGAATTTACGGAGGCACCCAGGACAATAATACGATACGCACCTGGACCGGGGGAACCAGCGACTGGCAGGCGATCCTCGGTGGTGACGGAATGTATTGCCTTGTAGATTATACCAATTCAGATGTCATCTATTCCGAATCCCAGTACGGGAACCTTTGCCGTTCAGATGACGGTGGGAATACCATGCAATATATTGCCTCCCAGATGTCCGGCGACAGGGTTAGCTGGTCGGCTCCCCTGGCTATGCATCCCCTGGACCCTTCCACCCTCTACTTTGGGACTTACCGCATCTGGAAAACTACAAACATGGGCAATTCCTGGCAGGCGGTAAGCGGGGATCTGACCCATGGGATTAACAACTATTTCTATACTCTTTCAACCATAGACATTTCCGCCATTAATCCTTCGATAGTGATTGCCGGGAGCGGCGACGGCATGGTGCATATCTCAACCAACGATGGCCTGACCTGGCAGGATATCTCGGCCGGCCTCCCTGTACGTTGGGTTACCCATGTCAAAGCCGATCCCTTTGACGCCCAGACTATTTATGTAACGCTTTCGGGTTTCCGCTGGGATGAAGCCCTTCCCCATGTCTTTAAATCGACCAGCCTGGGCCAGAGCTGGATCGATATTTCGGGCAACCTACCTGAATTCCCAGTAGATGATATCGTTATTGATCCCGATATCCCCGGGAGAATTATCGTGGCAACCGATGCAGGATTATACGGGACCTCCGACGGCGGACAAACCTGGTCATGGATCTGGGACGGCATGCCTGCAGTCCCTGTTTGGGCGCTTAAGCTTCATGCACCAACACGCACCCTTGTTGCAGGCACCTATGGATTATCCTGCTACAAGGCCAATCTCGACAATATCCTTACAGGTGTGCCGGGCCGGGAGAAGATTGGGAAACTGGCATTGTCGGCCTCGCCGAACCCGGCAAGTACACTCACAAGCCTGAGTTTTTACCTTCCTGCCAATGACCATGTCACAGTAAGCATATACGCTATGACCGGCAGCAAAGTGAAAGTGGTTTTTGACGGGAACCTTTCCCAGGGCAGGCAGAATATCCCCTGCAAACTGGATCAGGACGTGATAAACATTCCTTCTGGTCTGTATATTATGGATGTTAAAGGCCAGAGATTTTCGGGCAGCCTGAAATTACTGAAAATCTAAATCGCTACGGAACCTGGTAAATGTTGGATTCATTCCTGTAACCACTGTTTGCGAGGTACCAGTCCGGGTATTGTACACCGGCCGATTGTGCCCAGGCAGCGAATTTCAGGTAGGCGCTGGTAATTTCTGCACTTTCAACAGTATAATCAAAACTCGAAGAGATCCTGATTGCCCAGGGAAGGTTTGATTTTGTCTTATAATACCTGCCTGATGCCGGATCTGAATCATCGTCGCCTGTTTTGAAATATGCCGTGTTGACAAAGCTTGTGGGTGGATTATCGGGCAGATGTATCTCTTTACCCCTGTCAAAATTGACAATCATAAATGGATTGAACTGATCAATCCCGACATCAGAAATAGAATACGTATTGGGTTTGAAAATAAGCGAAACAACAGTGGTATCTGGTTTTACATAAGTATTTCCCGGCACAGTATTAACACCGAAACCTCCAGGTGATGGCATTATTTTACAGACATTGTCGAAAACCATAACGGTGATCTTGTCCTGTCCCGCCTCAGTTCCGTTCGGGTTCAGATGGATGAAGTTCTCTTTCAGTTTGTAACCGGCAGCCTCCACATCAGCTGCTGCAACAGTGTTCCCGGGCAACTGGAAACCAAATCCGTTTTGCAGCCCGGCACCTATAGCCCTGATAACAAAAGTTGCTTCGACTTCAGTTACCATATTATTTGCGTTGGTAATTATTTTGAAACGGTAGTCAATCACCAGGTCATTGAAATCATAATCTCCTATACCAGGCCATAGATCCTCAAAAGCGAGGGAGCCAAAACCCGTAACCGGTGAATAATTGTTGAAAGCCCTGGCCGGATCGTTCGGATATGCATCTTCTGCATCGGGAATACCGTCTCCGTCCTTGTCAGGTGAATTACCTGTCTGTGAATAATTCGCCTGTATCTCGGTCGGATCCAGGGCCCGGTTGAAAAACTTGCATTCATCAATGGATCCGTTGAAAAATTTCTGGGTGCCATCGTCCGAGCCAATCGATAAATCCCGGCTATTCACGTACAATAAGCCCGTAACGGCCATACTGTTCCTAAGTTGCCCGTTCACATACATTTTCAGCTGTGCACCATCATAGGTCATTGCAAGGTGATACCACTGGTTTAAAATAGGAAGTCCTCCTCCCCAACTCACCACTTGTGTAATATTACCCACAAGCCTGATCTGACAGCCCCAGCCATCCCAGTTTCCCAGGCCAAGGCCATGTCCGTCATAATCGCCTTTCTGAAAGATTTTTGTTGTCGCATAATTTGTTGTTTTAGCCCAGGCCATCATGGTTAGTCCGTAAACAGGATTCAGATTAAGCGTGCTGGGAACTTTTACAGCCCCGCTTGTGCCGTTAAAGCTGAGGCAGCTTCCCGAGATGCCCTGGCTCCATGTTGCTCCTGTAATGGTCCCGTTATTGACACCCTTGCTGTCGTTGGCTATGCTTCCTGCATTTTCATCCAGCTTCCAGTATGAAACCAGGTTGTCTGAACCGGTGCTTGGGTCCGGTGTAGAACCATATATCTGAAGGATTTCAGAATCCGTGAGGGCCCTGTTGTATACCAGCATCTCGTCTATTGTACCCTTAAAAGGATTAGTAGGTGTTTCCCTGCCAATATATGCATCTGAATTTGAAGATTGCAGATTCCCGGTATTCGCTGTGTAAGTTCTCAGAAGGCCATCCAGATAAATTTTCATCATCGAACCGTCATAGGTCATTGCAACATGATGCCAGTCTGTATCCAAAACACGGTTGGTGTATCCCGAATTCAGCGAGCTCCATACCGGAGTGTATAATGCAAAACCAGGCCGCCCCTGGGCATCAATGCTTACAATATATTTCACATTCTGATAAATGAATGTCCCGTTATCCCCTACGGCATTCAACCTGAACCAGAAAGAGAAGCTTATACTGTTTCCCACAGGATTGAATCCGGCTTTGGAAATCTGAACCTGGTTGTCAACGCCATTGAACTGAAGTGCACTCCCATGTATACCACTTACCCATGTTGCTCCGCTGATGACGCCGTTATGGCCGGCTACGGAATCTCCTGCAATAGTTCCTGACTTTTCATTAAAATGCCAGGCCGCGATCAAACCAAGGGTCGGGATTGTCATTGGATGAGGCACTATTCCGTTTTTAAAAGATTTCGATAAGTAAACAGGAACAACGTTCCCAGCGACAGTCACCGGGAGTCCGTTTACGTGCACTTGATTTATATAGGCTGGAATATTGAGCTTTACCTGGAAATTCGCGGCAAGTCCATTGAAAAAACCACGGTAGTACTGTACGTCGCCGGCTTCGGAAGTAATATTGATCACCGTCGAATGATCAGAATAGATCTGAAAAGTAACATCTCTCGAAGTTTCCCAATTGAAGTTTGAAGGGACTTTCAGATCTTTCATCTGTTCCGCAGTCATCCCGGCGTTGGGATCATTTTTCTTGCATGAAGAAACAGTGAGGATCACTAAAAACATGCAGAGGATATTATAAAGTCTTGACATGGCGGAGGATTTATTACAAAGGTACCTCCGGAATCAAGGAATAGCAAGCATAAATGCGTAAGTGAACCTAATAATTTCGTTATTGTGGCTTTTTGAAGGATGTTTTTCAATCAGGAAGCTGAAATTCAGATCGAAGAATCATTTAAAACAACCCTCTTCCGCCTGGCCCCGGTTTCACTTGAATCAAGATGTGACTGCGGATTTCAGATCCCAGGGTGTTGCAGCTTACCTGTTCTGTTTTTTTTCAAGCCGCTGCTTGATCCCGCTTATGACATTGATCGGGGAATCAACGATCAGCATGTTGGCTATCCAATCGGGTATACTTCCGGCAGGATCAACATACCCTTCAAGTACTACATGAGCCCATTCTTTTCCGGCAGGACTAACAGTCCAGGTTTGTCGGTAATCTATAATACGTATCATATCCTGTCGCTCAGGAATAAGCCCGGGGAGCGGAACCGCTGATATCCTGCCCACACCCGTTACCGGGTCGGTGACAACCGTAACATCCACACACAGGTCACGATCAATGACCGGCCACGGTAAAGCATAAACCAGGTAGTACTGTGCCCTTTGGTTCTTTTCATAAAGCAATACCTTGATCTGACGAAAGTTCTTGTCCCACCAGTCCGTATTATTAACGTCTTCGATCAGGGCGAAAACTTGTTCTGCCGGGGCGTTGATCTCGGCAACCCCTTTATATGATTTCAGGGATTTGCCTTCCTCCTTACAGGTGAATATTTTTATGCCGTCTTTTTCCTTGATAAAATCCCAGGACTGGGCGGCTGTTGAACATGAAAACAACAGGCTTAAAAAAAATGCCCCAATGAAGAGAAAAGGATAATTTCTCATAGCATTTGAGTTCTTACTGCAAAATAACACTATTCCGGGCACTTACGCTTTGGGATTCCTGAATTTAATTTTCCCCGGCAAATTCTACGCCCCTTGGAGACGGAACCTGGGTCCGGGGTTCTGCCCAAAGGGATTAACCGATTTAATTTTTCCCGGTAAATTCCCCACAGACTACTGCCGAATCATGGGCCGGGCTGATATATTAAAGGTTCTGTGAAATTTGTATATTTGTTTGTAAAGTAGAACTATTAAAAAACAGAAGTATGAAAAAACTGTATTTATTTCTTTGTCTTGCATTGATTGCATCTGCTGTTAAAGTATCAGCACAGGCCGATATGAAGGAAACGATGTCGGTAATCAAAACCAGCCTTGTCCAGAGCAAAGCAAACATGAGGCAGTATTCATGGGTGGAAACAACTAAAACCTGGATAAAAGATGAGCTGAAATCGACAAAACAAAATCAATGCTATTACAGTGTGGATGGGAAACTCACCAAAATTGCAACAGGAGGTACGGATCAGCAGAAAGCGCCGGGTGGAATAAAAGGAAAGATTATTGCAAACAAAAAAGAGGATATGGCAGAATATATCGCCAAATCCATGGATAAAATCAATGCTTACCTGCCTCCGGATGCTGATAAGGTACAGCAGATATATGAATCCGGGAAAGTAGGTATCCAGATCATTGAGCCGGGAAAGAAGTTTAAACTCAGCTTCCCTGATTATCTTCAGAAAGGGGATTTGTTGTCTATTTCGGTGGATTTGGCAGGTAAAAAGCTTATGGCTATATCGGTAAACACATACATCGATAATCCTTCCGAAAAGGTGCTTTTTGACGTAACTTACAATACTCTTCCCGATGGCACACAGTATGCTGCTCAAACTGTTTTGGCAGCACAGGCAAAAAACCTTAAACTGGTTGTTGAGGAATCTGGTTTTAAGAAAGGCTCAGGTCAGTAGTCCTGGCCTCTTTGTGCTTCCCTTACCTGTGGAGAGATGTTCACCAAGGCGATAAACATTTAATTAAAAATTCGGCCTATTGAATAAGGAAATGGTTCTTATTTATTTTGTACATTTAGTCGGGGATAAGGATAGATTATTTTGAAATAAAATATCCAAAAGGACCAAACGGTGTATGAAGAAATTAAATTGTTACTATGCCTGTTAACCATCTGCCAAACATTCTCATCGTTGATGATACTTCCGAAAACATAGAGTTCCTTGAAGCAATTATCGGGAAACTCCATGTTAACATCATCCGGGCCTTTTCAGGTACAGAAGCACTCAGGAAAACAAAACAGATTAAACTTGCATTGGCGATCATTGATGTGATGATGCCGGGAATGAATGGATATGAATTATCCAAGAAGTTGAACCTGGAAAGACCGGGTGAAAAAGTTCCGGTAATTTTTCTTACCGCCAACCAATTTGATGAGCTGGAAATAGGCAAAGGATATGGTTCAGGTGCAGTGGATTATCTAATCAAACCTGTTAATGGCCATATACTGAAAAATAAAATCGAGGTGTTCCTTGACCTGTTTAATCAGAACAATACCATCAGCAAGAATGCTGTCCAGCTTAAAAGATCTGCTGATAAAATGAGCAGGATGATAGAAGCCCTTAACAAGAGTGTTGAAAAAGAAAAAAATGCAATTGAGCAACTGCAGCAATTAACCAAATATACCGAGAAGGCAAGAGAGAATGAACGGGCTTCGATTTCACGGGAACTTCATGATGATCTTGGCCAGGCGCTTACTGCTGTCAAAATAGACCTGGGAATTATCAGGAAAAATATTTCAGACCAGGCAGTTGTATCTCAAATTAATAAAGTCAATGCTCTTGTGAGCGAAACAATAAAAACAGTCCAGCGGATTACATCCAATTTAAGACCGGATATAATTTATGATCTGGGGCTTGAGACTGCCCTGGAATGGTATACAAAAGAGTATGCCGAACGATACGGAATCGAGGTTCTTATCGAAATGGATTCCGACTTATCCTTCTCATCCGAAGATTCTCTTACTCTTTTCAGGATCATGCAGGAATCACTTACAAATATTGCCAGGCACTCCAAAGCCAGCCGGGTTAACATTAGATTACATAAAACCGTTGATTGTATTAATTTTACAATTTCCGACAACGGTATTGGAATAACGGACAGCCGGAAAAACGCTAACAATTCTTTTGGTATCATGAGCATGAAAGAACGCGCCGCTTCATTACAAGCCGCCTTTGATGTCTATAGTTTAAATGGTGGTGGAACCATAGTAAAGCTTATTATCCCATTGATAAATCAATAAACTTATGAAAATCCTGATTTGTGATGATCATAAGATTGTAAGGGAGGGCCTGAGGCAAATATTACTGCAGCTGAACACAATCTCTTTGATCACTGAAGCCGGAAATGGTAATGAAGCGCTTTATCTGTTAAAAACAGAGGTTTTCGATATTGTATTACTTGATGTTTCTCTTCCCGATCGCAACGGGTTAGAGGTTCTTCAATTGATTAAAGAAAAATGGCCGTCGACGAACGTATTGATGCTTAGCATGCACCCCCAGGAACAATACGCAATCAGGGCCCTCACTCTGGGAGCTTCGGGTTATCTCACAAAAGATACCGCTTCTGAAGAATTGTTGTTCGCGGTAAAGAACGTGTCGGAAGGCAGAAAATATATATCGCAATCACTGGCCGAAGATCTTGCCCACTATTTTCAAAAAGACAGCAACCGGCCACGGCATGAAATCCTTTCGGGCCGGGAATTTGAGATTATGATCAGGCTTGCGAATGGAATTCCACTCCTGGAAATCGGGAATGAGCTGTTTATCTCAAGCAAGACTGTAAGCACCTACAGGAGCCGCATCATGCAGAAAATGGAATTTACTAAAAATTCAGAGCTTACCAGGTACTGTATTGAAAACAAATTAATTTAGGCAGGCGGCTGTGCAACATTTTTCCTTGTGCGATATATCTTACATAAAACTAGGATTTTCCTTACATGAAATTATTCTTTAACCTACATTTCTTTTTACTTCGGGTTCATACATTTACAATGTTGATAAAACATTGCGGTAATGAGGGTTCTGCTGGCAGATGATTCAGATTTGATTCTTGAGCGCTTACAACAAACACTCAGTCCAGATCGTAGAGTGGAGATCGTAGGAACGTTTAAAAACGGCAACGAAACCCTTGCAGCCCTTAGGGTTCTGAAGCCCGACCTGGCAATTGTTGATATTAAGATGCCCGGATTAAGCGGCCTGGAAGTTCTTCATCAGATAAGGAAAGAGGATTCGTCTCTCAAATTCATCATCCTTACATTTTATTCGTCCGATAATTACCGTAACCTGGCATTCAGGTACGGTGCCGATTATTTTTTTTCGAAAGTCGATGACTTTGAAAAAATATCCCTGGCGGTAAAAGAATTGCTGGACAAACCATCCACCTTGCCAATAAACCGGGATTCCATTAAATGAAACAAATAATCAACCTTAAAAAGTAAAATATGATCACAGAAATTATCATACTGTTTGCACTCTTCCTGGTCAACGGGCTTTTCGTAATGACCGAAATTGCATTGGTTTCTTCAAGAAGGAGCAAACTCGAGATGGATGCCAGGGCGGGGAATAAAGGCGCAAAGGCTGCACTCGATCAGTTAAGCAGGCCTGCAGGCGTGCTGTCTACGGTTCAGATCGCGGTGACTCTCATCGGTATCCTCACTGGGGTTTTCAGCGGTGCGAAAATATCGGAAGGAATGGCTGCACTCCTGGTCTCCGCAGGAATGGCAGCGCCTACCGCGAGTACCCTTGCGTTGGCCATCGTCGTGATTATCGTGACCCTGGTCGCAATGCTTATCGGCGAGCTTGTCCCAAAACGAATCGGACTGATGAACCCCGAAAGCGTTTCCAAAGTGATGGTCCCTCCGGCTATAATCCTCTCGAAAATCCTCATCCCGGTCACCTGGCTGCTGACCAGGCTTAGCGACATCATCCTCAGGTTTCTTCGGATAAAGCCATCCGCAGACAATAAAGTAACTGAAGAAGAGATACGTGCCATGGTACTTGAAGGGGCGATGGGGGGCGAAGTCCAGAAGATGGAGCAGCATATCGTCGACAGGGTTTTCCACCTTGGGGACCAAAAGATCGCTTCATTAATGACCCATTATTCAGAAGTGACATGGCTGGATATCAATGAAAGCAGCGCCGACTTGTGGAAAAAGATCCAGCCGGGGCTACATTCCGTATATCCTGTTTGCCGGAATAACCTGAATAATTTGTTAGGAGTTGTTTCTCTCAAGAAACTTTTACTGGGGTTTAACCTCAATGAGAAACTTGTGCTTGATGAATATATAAAACCTGCCCAGCTGATCCTGGAATCGCTTACAACCTATGAGACCCTCGAACTGTTCAAGGAGAAGAATGTTCATTACGGCTTGGTTGTTGATGAATACGGGTCCATTGTGGGTATGGTTGTCCTTAACGACATACTTGAAGCTATTGTTGGGGATATCCACAAAGGAGGTTCCGACAAGCCACAGATGCACCAACGGGAAGACGGGAGCTGGCTGGTCGACGGACAGATACCCTTCACTGAGTTTGCCTATAAATTCGGGCTGGAAGGCCTTGACAAAAAGGTGAAATTCAACACCCTTGCCGGCCTGGTCACAAACACTTTAAAACACATTCCTGCTCCCGGTGAAAAATTCGTTTACATGGGGTATGAAGTCGAAGTGGTGGACCTTGACGGCAACCGAATCGATAAACTGATCATCAAAAAATTATAATCGAATTAGTTTAAAGGGTGAAAACTGCATTATGAAGAAACAAGTATCAAAATTCTCAGAAACAAGTGATAAATTCCCAGGGATAGTCTTCGGGATTGTTCTGTTCCTGTCAATGGTCATTGCTGGCAACCGTGTTGTTGCACAGGTCCAGGCTGCGGTAAAAACGCAAGCGGGTACAACAAATTTTTATGAGATCCAGAAGCATTTTTATGATTATTATAAAGGCAGGCCAATTTCAAAAGGCACAGGATACAAGGTATTCCGCAGGTGGGAATGGTACTGGGAGCAAAGGGTCGGGCGAAGCGGGGTGTTTCCTCCAAATAATGTGGTGGTTTCGGAATGGGAAAAATATGCGGCTGCCGATGTAACGCATAATCCATCGGATACTACAGCGACCTGGATTTCGATGGGCCCGGCTGCATCGACCAGCGGTTATGCAGGAATGGGAAGGGTAAACTGCATTGCCTTTGACCCGAAGGATAAAAACACTTTCTGGGTTGGTACGCCTTCGGGAGGTTTGTGGAAGACAATTAATTACGGCCAGAACTGGATGAATTTCGATAACAAGCTCAGCGACCCGGTGCTTGGGGTGAGCGATATCGTCATCGATCCGAACGATTCGCAAACCATGTACATTGCAACGGGTGACGGGGATGGGGGGAGCTTGAGTGCTTATAATGGGACAAGTTCGGGAGACAATAAAAGCATCGGGATCCTGAAATCCGTGGATGGAGGACTTAACTGGGCGACGACAGGCCTTAACTGGAAAGTCACTCAAAACCTTTTAATCCGCCGCCTGATCATGAATCCGTCAAAATCTTCGGTTTTACTGGCTGCAACATCCAAAGGAATATACAGGTCCGCTAACTCGGGGGCAACTTTTGACTCGGTGCAGGGGGGGTATTTCATGGATATAATTTACAAACCCGGGGATACGACGATCCTTTATGCTGCAACAAAAGGAATCAGGGATAATTCGGGAGGTTTTACACCCTCGGCCCAGATCTACAAGTCGGTTGACGGGGGCAGGAATTGGGTTCGAAAGACGCTGCTCACCGGGGTGGGTAGGATCAAACTGGCGGTGAGCCCTCAGCGGAATTCGCTGGTGGAGGCTTTGTGCACAAACGTGAACCAGGGGTTTCACAGCCTTTTGAGGTCTACCGACGCAGGGGAAACGTTTAAGGCGGCGATAACCCTGGATTCGAACTTTGCAAACAATTATCTCAATGCTTACGCCCCGGGGAAGATCAAAAAAGATGACGGACAAGGGGAATACGACCTGTTTTACCTTATCAATCCGGCTGATTCAAGCGAACGCTGGATAGGAGGTGTGAATACCTGGAAGAGCCTGACAGCTAATTCGTTTGAGTTAAAGACCTACTGGAGCGATAACGAGACAGCCTACCAGATTACGCATGCCGACAAACATTGGTTCGCATTCCATCCGCTTGAACCTGGGACTTTGTTTGACTGCAATGACGGTGGTGTTTATTACACCAAAAATAAAGGGGGAAAGTGGACCGATATCTCGAATGGTTTACTGATAGGACAGATCTATAAGATCGGGAATTCTTATTCCGACAGTAAGATCGTTATCGGCGGGTTCCAGGACAATGGAACTCAGGTATATAATAATGGAGCATGGATTTCACCTTCTGCCGTGGGAGGTGACGGGATGACATGCCAGATCGATTATGTTAATCCGAATGTGAAATACGCTTCGTATTGTGACGGGGTGATTTACCGTACGAACGATCCGGCATGGAATTGGCAGAATGTCATAAAGATCTCCGACAGCATTCCAGGCAAACCAGGCGGGGCCTGGGTAACGCCTTTCGTGCTTAATCCGAAGGATACAACGCTGCTTTATGCTGGATGCAAAATGAAGTTGTTTAAAGGAACGAAACGGGGTATTAAATGGACCAGCTTGCTTACATTGCCTTCGCCGGTGCCATCTTACGATTCATCGTTCAGGCAACTTGCAATCTCCAGGAACAACCCTAAACTGATGTATGCCGCAACAGGGTATAAATTGTTTAAAACCAAAGATGAATGGTCAAGTTCCAAACTCATTACCCTGCCCGATACCAATATGATGATCACCGGGATCTCAATAAACGAGGACAAGCCTGATACTGTTTTTATCACGTTTTCGGGATATACCGACAGTGTTAAAGTGTTCAGGATCTATAACGACGGGAAAAAATGGGATAATCTTTCGAAGACATTGCCGAATCTGCCGGTGAACTGCATTGAGTTTCATGAGCAAGCCAATGATGCAATTTATATTGGTACAGATGTAGGGGTTTATTACCGAAACGCCTCTATGAATAACTGGAAATATTTCAACAAAGGGCTGCCGAACGTGGTGGTAACCGACCTGAAGATCCAATACAAAGCCGGGAAAATTCGTGCAGCAACCTTCGGCAGGGGATTATGGGAGTCGAACCTGTATACACCTCCAGGTAAATACCAGCTGAATGCCATTGAAATTCCCATAATTGGCGGGAAGCTAAAGGGCCAAGGTTTATATAACCCCGGGCAGAAAGCCAGGATGATGGCAATACCTGATACCGGCTGGGTCTTTGCAGGCTGGTATGATCAGGATGTAAAGATCTCCGACAGCCTTGACTTTGACTTCACAGTAAATGAAGATGAAGACCTCGTTTGTATGTTCGCCCAATCGACCGGAATTGCTGACACTAAGATGAATGACAGGATCCGGCTTTTCCCGAATCCGACCAGCGGGATTCTGAAGATCAGCATGGATAAAGGCACCGAAGACGATCTTCAGAAAGTGGTAGCAACCAATATGGAGGGAAAAGCTGTTTTTGAATCGCCCGCTTCAGGATTGAAAGATGAATTCTCTATTGATTTGTCGGCCAATTCCCAGGGGAACTATCTCATTACATTTTATCTTAAGTCGGGTAGGAAAATCTCATACCTTGTGATTTTCAGAAGATAATTATTCCGTCAGTTACTATGTTTGAACAATCGGGAGATCTGTTCATTCTTATCCGGTTCCGGGATCCGGGTTGAACAATCTTATTGTTCAATTTTCAAAGCTGAAGGAAGTTGTCCCTGGAAAATATCTATTTTTGCCACCCTAAACACCAGATCATGGAACAGATCCAGCCCAGCCTTCCGCTGTCTCAGCGTAAGGCAGATTATTTCTTTATCATTATCTTTTCTTTGTTTGTATTTACCTCTATTGTATCCGATGCGATCTCAGGCCTGGCAATACCTCTCAGCCCCAACCACCCGAATTTCTGGGTCAGGGGCAATTACTGGTATGCCTATCAATGCGATCCCCTCATCCTCACTCCCCCTGTGTGGATGCAGTTCGTGGCAGGGCTGTCGGGATTTGTTTATGGTCCTTTCTACATACTCCTGGTATATGCCCTGGTCAGGGGAAAGAACTGGATCCGCCTGCCTTCGGTGATGTACGCTACGGCAATATCCATACTCACAGGGGTTGTTGTTTTCGGGGTTGAATTTTTCGGGGAACCGCAATGGCGTTGCCAGAACCCGGCGAAATTCCTGGCTTTTAACCTTCCTTACGTTATAATTCCCCTGCTGCTGCTTGTTAGAATGCGCAAACCGATGCCGTTTACCAGGAAATGGTAAATTCGTGAAGATGCATTCCGGTTGAGAAATTTTTGCCTTTTATCTATCCCCGGATATGATGATATTTTTCACCTGCCGTCCATTGTCAGTTCTTACAGTCATCGTGTAAAGCCCTTTGGACAGGTATGAAAGGTCGAGCTGTCGTTCGACAGTTGTGCCCCTTGTTTCGTACTCCTTGTGAAAAACAACATTTCCCAGGAGGTCTGTGACAATGACATCCGCAGTCATATTCCCACAATTCTGAATTGTAAGCTTAAAAACTCCGTTTGAAGGATTCGGCTGTACAAGGATTTCTGGATTTCCTGCAGCCTTGCTGCTAACACCTGTGCAGGGATCGAAAAGTATCTTTACCGTGTCGCCTCTCAGTCCCTGGCATGGTGCAACAGGATGGATCTGCAGGATAAGTGTAACCCCGTTCTGTTTGTCGAGCACACCCGGGTGATATTGAGTAACCAGCGACAGAGGGTTGTCCACATGGCCATCTCCCATAGTGGACCATAAACTCTCGTCAAAACCGGAGGCATTGCCATGGAGAGTGAACGCCGACACATATTTGCAGTATGTGGTGTCGTTCCCGGCATTGACGGTAGCGCCAGGCTGAACAGGAACGTTTACCGAACCGTTTACGGAATTATTTCCCTGGCTGATCACTACATTGTATGTGGTTCCTGCCACAGGACGGGCCCAGGGATTTTTCAGGGTTGATGTGAACCCCGGCGGAACAGAGGTCCAGGAATACGTGTAGCTGCCACCTCCTGATCCGAGTACATTCAAATGGATGCTGTCGCCGGTGCAGATGATGGAAGGAACAGCGGTGGCAGGATCCTGAACAATTACAGGAACGTTGCTGTTAAAGGTATGGATCCCGTCGTTAACCTGGACCGTGTATATGGTTCCTGCAAGAGGACGGACCCAGGGGTTTTTCTGGGTTGATGTGAATCCGGCGGGATTGGATGTCCATAAATAAGTATAGTTGCCGCTGCCTCCGCTTACCGTGACACCAAGATGCACGGTGTCGAATGGATAGATGATGGATGGCAAGGCAAATGCTGTTGCCATGAGACTGTTACCGATGGCAAAAGCTCCGACCCTTGCATACCATGCCCAGCTTGAGGTCGATGTTTTGTAATATTCCTGGGTATACCAGAATTTTCCCGCGACTACAGGATCGGCGTTCATGGCACTGTAATCGCCCCACCTCGGCCTGCCCCCTATAAGGGTTGTTTGTGAACCCCCTCCGTCGATTATCGGGGACTCGGCAATGGTCATGCTGTTAAGGGGATCAGCTCCCTGCCGGCCTGTGTAATAGACCGAAGGATATTTATTATCCCCCGACAATGAAAAACCCAGTGCAATATTGTTGAGCGAGTCAATCGCTATGCTCCCCATCCAGCGGCCGTTGTTGTCGGGAGAATATGTGCTTTCCTGGTATATCGTCCAGTTTGCAGCATTGGTCCCCGTATTGCGGAGTTCCCACCAGCGGATTCCCGCATGGCCATCGACATTGACAGTGGCACTGCAAACCATAGACCAGTGGTTGCTGAACTTCCTGAACGGCAGACGGAACATCAGCTGACCTGAGATCGGGTCCAGGGTGTAGGTCGTGCCTTTCTGGGGAATCTCGGGAACATTACCATTGTAAGAAGCTACCGGGATTGTAACCAGTTCCGCATAGGTTGAATTTGCCGGGGTAGTCCAGTCAACATGGAAACCGTAGATCCTGATATGCCCGTTCTGCAGCCAGGAAAAAAAGTTAGGGGTTCCGGCAGGCGGATAAGTCCCGTCACAGTCGGAAGGCAAAACTGCCCATGCCTCATTGGAAGAGGGAAGAGAAAAGTATACCATTTGTGCGGTCGGGCTTCCGGCATACATGGCTGCCTTGTCGAAACATGTAGCGCCTGTGCCCACACCCCCGGAGGGTGCGAAGTTATTACTGCTCATGTAGATGCCGTCGGGCCAGATACCGAGTTTGGGATAATCGGGCATATACGTATACTGGAACTGATAACGGTAATACTGGCCCAGGGGATCTCCTGTCTGCGAAACGGCTACCATTTCAAAAAAGGGGCCATAAGGATAATTTGGCAATGAGAATTGTGAAAAGACCCATCGGTCTGAAACTTCATCGTAAAGGACAACGGCATCACCACTGTTGACATTATTAGGGAGCCCTGTGAACATCGCACTGTTGGAGATGGGGCCAAGCAGTAGGTTGCCCGCCTTGTCATAAATTGAATAATGACAGTTTACAACATCAAAGTAGTGATTCGGGCCAACATCGCCATCACAGTCGGGTGGAGCGACGCTATTGATATTGTTGGAGCCGTCAAATGAAAGCAGGAGTGTGTCGGCAGCGCTGGTTCCCTGATAATTCTGAACGGTACGATCGATACCGGGCTGTGATCCGTTTTTTGATTTTTCTGCAGGCTTGGGGTGGTTTAAAACAATCCCGTCTTTCCACGACATATCGGCTTTGGGCGGCGGGGTTTTGAGCATGTCCCTCAAAGGGGGAGAGATATCGAAATAAATGTTTTTCGAAATCCGGGGTTTAAGATCAGGGGCGTTCTGTGCTGGCAAAATGAATGGCATAATACAAGCAAGAAGGGAAAGAAAAATCAGTCTCATCATTTGATTAAAAAATATTTGTTCGAGTAAATGAACTTTTTATTGAATAATTATTTTTTCAGTCCTGGCAAACGTGTCGGTCTTGATATGTAATAAATATATTCCCCCGGGGATTGAAAGATTCAGATGATCTTTCAAATTATTACCGGGATTGTCGTATGTTTTCCTGTATAGCTCACGTCCCGACAGATCTGTAATATCAATTTTCACGTCTTGATTCCCAAGATTGTTCATCAGTAAGTCCATCGAGCCCCTGGAAGGATTGGGTTGAATACTCACTGTACAATCTTTTGATATCTCAGTTACACCGGTACATTCATCAAATGAAATATGCACAGTATCATTGGTAACGCCCGAGCAAGGTGAAGGAGAATGAGCTGACAATATTAAATCAACACCATTTAATTTATCCTGGGTCCAGGGAACGTACTGGGTAACCAGGTTATCGACCGGATTGGTAAAATATCCGTCACCAAGGGTCGACCACATTGACTCATCATAATTCAAGGCGATGCCATGAACTGTAAATTCAGTAGTATAAGAACAATAAATCGTATCATTCCCGGCAAAAGCCGTGGCTTTATTATGAACGGTTATAAAAACAGAATCCTTCACAGTCTTTGTCCCGTCACTAACAGAAACGATAAACCTGGACGATACCTGGGGCGCTGCTGCCGGATTTTTCAGAGTTGAAGCAAACCCGGCCGGGTTTGATGTCCATGAATAAGTATAAGTACCTGATCCGCCGGCAACCAGGCAGTCAAGATGTGTGCTGTCGCCCTGGCAGATCGAGAAAGGATTGGCGGTGGCAGCGACACTCAGCAAATTAAAAAAATTAAACGAGGCAACTCTTGTAAGCCAGCTTGCGCCCATCCCGGTCAGGTATTGCTGGGTATACCAGAACGTGGTTCCGTCAACCGGATCGACTGTCATGGAGCTGTAATCTCCCCAGCGGCAGGTACTCCCCCCGTCCAATGATGTATTTGATCCGGTGCCGTATACGATTCCCCTTTCGGGAATCGACATCGTATTCAACGCATCAGTCTTCATCCTTCCGGTATATTTAATAGAAGGATACATGCTGCTGCTCGAAATGGAGAAACCAAGGGCTATGTTATTGGCAGTATCCATTGCAGCACTAGCCATCCAGCGGCATTTGCCGTCACCCGGTGCATAGGTTGACTGCTGGTAAACACTCCAGGGGTTCCCTGTGGTTTTCTGTAATTCATACCAGCGGAGACCTGCAATATTGGAACCTGCGTTCACAGTATGGGTGCATACCATCGACCAATGGTCACTGAACTGGCGAAACTGCAACCTGTACATCAGGCGGTCCGACATGACTTCGGCCGGCGTGGTTGTTCCTTTTTGAGGGATTCCTCCCAGGCTTGAATTGAATGAAGCTACAGGCAGCTGAAGATAATTCCCGAATGTGGAATTTGACGGATTCGTCCAGTCGGCATGAAATTCGTACACGCCCAGATAAGGAGGGGATTGGTTCATATAAACAAAATAATTCGGGGTTCCCACCGGTGGTAGTTCTCCGTCACAACTCGACGGAAGAAGCGAATATGCATTATTTGATGCCGGTAATGTAAAATACACCATTTGGGCTGATGGAGTACCTGCAATCATGGCAGCGCGGTCAAAAACAGCCTGCCCTGTGCCTGCATAACCGTTTGGGAAACGGTTGACCGACATATAATACCCATCAGGCCAGATCCCGAATTTGGGATAATCGGGTAAGCCGTTAAAAGAATATTCCCAGCGATACCAGCTCCCTGTCGGATCATTCGTCTGTGAAACGGCAATCATCACATAATTATACCCCGTGGGATATGATAACTGGGAAAAAAACCATCGGTCCGCATCCGCATCATACATTACAACACCATCCCCTCCGTTCATGTTGTTCGGCATCCCATTCCAGATAACCGAGTTGCTGACAGGACCTAAAAGCTTCGTTCCTGACTTATCATAAATTGAAAAATGACAGTTTACAAGGGCGAAATAATTATTGGGCCCGATTTGTCCGGTAACATCCGGGGGATCATACCCCTGGGAGTTACTGTTACCGTCAAAATTTGCTATGATCGTATCCTGTGAGGTGGCTCTTAATTTAATGTCATTCCTCACCAAGGGGTCTTTCCAGTCAGCAGGAAACTGCTCGTTGTGTTTTTTATTCGCATTAAAATGATTCAGGATCACTTTCCAGGAATTATCGGCTTTCTCGGGAACGGTTTTTACCAGGTCCCTTAAGGGGGGTGTCACGTCAAAATAGACAGGTTTAATTATCTCCGGGCCTGTTTGGGCGAAAGTATAATGGGCCAACAGGAAACAAAACAGTACCAATAATAATGAACTTCTCATTGTGATGATTTCCTTTAAAATGGATTAAAAATATTTGTTAAAATCAAACGGGTCAGTAACCTGCAGCTAAAGTACTCAATCTTCCTGAGTAAACATTTAATTTTAATTAATTGACTTATCTTTACCTACATGGAACAACTCTTCAAAATATCAAAACTTGGCATCACAGAAGTGCGGGAACTTTCTGCCAAAGACGACAAACCTCATATTCATGATTTTGAAGAGTTGCTGATCGTGATGGATGGGGAGGTTGAGCATTTTATTGATTTTAAATCAAAAAAACTGCCTGCTCCATTTATCAGTTTTGTTTCACAGGGGAAAGCACATGTTGTGAAGCCATGCGAAAAAGATGGCCTCTGCAATATGTGGATGATTCAGTTTAAAAGCGAATTCATCCCCGAAACGACTTTCCAGTTGTATTCTTATTATCACGACCATGCCAATATTGAAATGCAGTCAGGAGCACGTTTCGACCAGATGGTTGCATTATGTGAAATGATGTACTTCGAAATGCAGCAGCCCATTCCTGATTTTGCTGTGATAAGGCAAATGTTAAACTTATTGTTCACGATGATTGAATCGAAACGAAAAATAGCTGAACCCGTCGAGAATAGTCTGCAGAAAACGCAAAATATCACCTTTAAAAACTTCCTGAAGATCCTGGAAGAGAATTTCCGCAGGCCTGAAGGTGTAGAATTTTATTCCGGGAAACTGTTTATGTCGGCCCGCAACCTCAACCTCATATGCAGGAATATTTTGCAAAAAAGCGTTTCGGAGATCATTGAAACAAGGAAAATGATTGAAGCGAAAAATATGCTGCTGCATACAGGGAAGACCGTTTCGGAGATCGGTTATGAACTGGGCTACAATGAAAAGGCTTATTTTTCCAATGTATTTAAGAAGAAAACCGGACAAACCCCTACCGGGTTCCGTGAGGAGATGCACAGGCTCATTTCCTGAAATCACAACACTTATACCGAATACTATTACCCTTTGCCCTGCAAATGGTTGCAATTTTGCACCGTCAACCAAACAATTCAGTAATCACACTTAAAAACAGACAAAATGAGCAAACTAATTATTTCTATAAATGCATTGATTGTAACGATAATCCTGGCAGTAGTTGTAACTTTAAGCAGTTGTAACAGCGGGAATACAATTTCTGTAAGTAAAACAGAAATTGATTCACTCAGGAATCAGATCAAGGAAATGACTGCCGGCAATCAGTTGCTTGCAAAGAACCTCGTCACATTTGACACTCTGGATTATACAGTTTTCAGCAATCAGCAGTGGGTAAGGTTGCATGAAAGCCATTCGAAAGACATCAAAGTCAACTGGCCCGACGGACACTTCACCATGGGGATTGAACGTCATATTTCTGATTTAAAATCCATGTTTGTTTATGCACCTGATACCAGGATCAAACAACATCCTGTAAGATTTGGAAGCAGCAATGGAGAGTGGACTGCCGTGACCGGGATCATGGAAGGAACTTTCAGCAAACCTATGCCAATCGGCGGCGGAAAGTTTATTCAGCCTACCGGGAAATCATTCAAACTGCCAATGTGTACTATAGGACATTGGAAAGACGGTGTTATGATCGAAGAATATTTATTCTGGGACAATCAGACCTATATGAATCAACTAGGCTTAGGTAAATAAAACTATTAAATCATTAACACTTTATCGTTTAAAAGACTTACCATGGCAAGGATATTTTCAAAACATTTTCCCGATACCGAACTGATGCCTGTGCTCTTTGTCGGACACGGAAGCCCCATGAATGCTATAGAGGAAAATGAATTTGTTGAGGGATGGAGGGAGGTTGCCAAATCTTTGCCAAAACCAAACGCCATTTTATGTGTATCGGCCCATTGGGAGACGAGAGGAACTTCGGTATCGGTTACAGAAAAACCAAGGACTATACATGATTTCGGAGGATTTCCCCAGGAACTGTTTGAAGTGCAATATCCGGCAATGGGGAGTCCTGAGCTGGCTGAAGAAGCCGTCAGGATTATAAAAAGAACTGAAATCAGGCCGGATGAGAAATGGGGGCTTGATCATGGATGCTGGAGTGTTCTTATAAGGATGTTTCCTGAAGCGGATATCCCTGTAGTCCAGTTGAGCCTTGATTACTCCCGGCCTGCACAGTTCCATTACGAACTTGCCAAAGAGCTCCTGCCACTCAGGAAACAGGGAGTTCTGATAATCTGCAGCGGGAATCTGGTCCACAATCTCAGAATGGTGGACTGGAACAGGATGAATGAACCCGGATATGGCTTTGACTGGGCGATAGAAGCCAATGAAAAGATGAAAAAATTCATCCTTTCAAACGACCATCAATCATTGATTAATTTCGGGCAACAGGGTAAAGCATTCAACCTTGCCATCCCCACACCCGAACATTTCCTGCCGCTGCTTTATACACTGGCTTTAAAAGGGGAAAATGAAAAAACAGAATTCTTCAACGATATGCCTGTCATGGGCTCGCTTACGATGACATCCCTGAAGATCTCCCCGGGAAAATAAACCGGTATTAACCCTTGGGCCCGGGTTCTGCCCAACCTGGCTTTTTGAAGAACCTGAAAAGCCAGAATGGCAGCATCCAGATGAATGTCCCTATGATCATCATCAGAAAATATCCCCAGAAAGAGATATTTGTGACCCCACTGGGACGGCTCAGGGCCATGATTCCCGAAAAGACTGTTGAAAAGAAACCAAGGCCGGCAATGATCCACACTCCGGGCTTCCCTCCCATGATCTTAAAAGGCCTGAGGGTATCCGGCTGCTTGTAACGCAGCTTGATGACAGCGGCAAAAATAGGCAGGTAATAAATACATAAAAGTGTAGTGGTATAGGATGAAAATACCCAGTAAACTTCATTGATCCCAGGTATCACTGCCATTGCAATTGCCAGGAATGTTATGAGGATTCCCTGGACCATCAGTGTGCCGGTAGGAGAACCGTACTTGTTTTCTTTACGGAAAAATGCAGGCAGGGTCCCTGCTTTCGAGATCGGCACCATGCTTAACAATGGCCCAAGCATCCAGGTACTCATCAATGATATTCCGCCTATGGCCAGGAGAATGGCCATGACAGGGACGGCCCATTTCATTCCGAAAGCTGCGAACATGGTCTCTGTAACCTGGATCACACCCCCGTTAAGGGAGATATCCTTCAGCGGGATGACAATCGCGATGGGCAGTGTTCCAAGAACACTCAGAACAAAGATGAGGATTGTCGCAAACAACATCGCCCGGGGATATGACTTCTGAGGATTTGAAACCTGGCTGGCATAGTAGCCCGACATCTCGATCCCGGCAAATGTAAGGATGATGGAGGATGAATAGACAAGTGCGCCTATATTCAGTTTGGGGACAAGTCCCGACCATGTAAAAGGCGGCAGCTGGCTGGGCTTGCCGGTAATGATCCATGCCAGGCCAAGGAGGATCAGCACGAGAGAAGGAATAATTGCACCCAGTAGCGTCCCTGTGGAGCTCAATTTTGCCGCGATTGCCGGACCGAGGAAATTGAACAGGGTGAGGCCCCACCATACTACCAGCATCACTATGGCAAGGAAAACCTGGTTTGGCATTCCAAGGATATGGGCGTGAGGGTCGGGGCTGAAAATATAGGCAACCGAAACTGCAATAAAAGAGAGTACAGTCGGATACCAGGGGATATTCTCAACTACGACTGCCCAGATTGCCATAAAACCGGTTTTTGTATTGAACGCTTCCTCTATCCATGAATAAATACCGCCCGCACTGGGCCAGGCTGAGGCCAGTTCTGCCGATACCAGGGCGAGAGGAAGAAGAAAGAGAAAAGAGCCTACAAAATACCAGGTGATCAATTGCCAGCCTTCATCGGCCATGCTAGGGTAATTTCTGACCGATAAAACGGCCGCAACACTGATCATGGACAGCATCAGCACGCCCATGGTCTTCTTTTTCGGTGTTTGTTGGAGATCGCTCATGGAATTGAAGTTTAATCTTTTATACAATACATTCGATAGGTACCATTCTCATTTTCAATCCCGTGGATATCGTGTTCGAAACCGGGAAACTGGTTGTCAAAATCCTGGAGGGTTTTTAAATAGGCCAAAACAGGCTCATTTATCAAGCCGGCGCGTTCACCGCCCATGAGTAACGGAATTCCCGGCGGATATGGGACAATCCCCCCGGCCATTATCCTCCCCTGGGACTGTTCAAGGGAAACCCTTTCTACATTGTTTTTAACCAGGTGGCTGTATGCCTCGGCCGGTGTCATCACCGGTTCGGGCAAGGACGAAAATGCTTCATCCAGAAGCTGCAGCTGTCTTGAATTACGCTTGAATTCATGCATCTCACGCGCAAGCTGTGGCAGTGATTTCCCCTTGTAAACCCCGGAATATTTTTCAACCAGGTCAGGAAAAACATCCTCAAGCATGGCATTTTCATCATACAGGGTCTTGAAACTGAAAAACCTTGTGGTTAATGTTCCCCACTTTCCCTTGGTTATACCCATTGAAAAAAGGAATAGCAAGCTGTAATCGCCCGACTTTTCGTTGATTATTCCTTCGCAATCCAGGTATTTGACCAGGAGTGCAGCCGGTATGCCCCATTGCGAGAGGGATCCGTCACGCTCCACGCCTGGTGTCAGTACGCTTACTTTTATAGGATCCAGCATGGCGTATCCGTCATCGATATCTCCGAAGCCATGCCAGCTCTCCCCGGGATGAAGAACCCAGCAGGAGGGTTCCCTGGTCAGCAATTCAATCGGGGCATCTGCAAAGTTAATACGCTTCCCGGTAGCCGGGTTGGTGACCTCATCGGGCTGCCACATCTCAAACCACCAGTCTTTCGTATTATCACTCATGATCTTCCTGCGTATCCTCGCCATCGTAGTGCGGAAGGTAACGGCTTCCATGATGCTTTCATCGGTAAGGGCCTTACCCATCGGCCCGTCCATCATCTTTGCCGAAACATCACAGGATGCAATGATGGCATATGAAGGTGAAGTTGATGTATGCATCATGAATGATTCATTGAACCTGTTGTGCTCTATGGGATCACGCCCTTCTTTGACATGCACCATCGAAGCCTGGGAAATTGCCGCCAGCAGCTTATGGGTTGACTGGGAGGCAAAAACTGTGGGAGCATCAGGATCCCTTACCCCATCCCTCATTCCGTAGCGGTCCCTGTATATCGGGTTGAACCTGGCATAAGCATACCAGGCTTCATCAAAATGAAGCCTTGGAACTATCTTCCCTAATAGTTGCTCCACTTCCACGGCATTATAGCAAACCCCGTCGTAAGTAGAATTTGTTACGACTGCATATACCGGGGCCGCTGACTTGTCGGGGACCAGGGGGCATTCACTGATCTTTTTCCTGATGGTAACGGCGTTCATCTGGTCTTTACGGATAGGTCCTATGATACCCAGGTGATTCCTTACCGGGATCATCCATACCGGCCTGGCACCTGTGAGGATGGTCGAATGCTCCAGTGATTTATGGCAGTTACGGTCAATAAGCACCACATCTCCCTCCACGGCACAGGCCATGAAGATGATCTTGTTCGCAGTGGAGGTTCCATTGGTAACATAATACGTGCGGTCGGCGCCAAACACTTTTGCAGCAAACCGTTCTCCCGCTCCTATCGCCCCTGAATGATCGAGAAGGGAGCCCAGTTCCCCAACAGAGATGGAGAGGTCGGAACGAAACAACTGTTCCCCGAAGAAATTATAAAATATCCGGCCGGCCGGAGATTTCAGAAAAGCTGTACCCCCGGTATGGCCTGGAGTATGCCAGGAATACTCAAAGTCGTCGGCAAAATTGACCAGGGCTTCGAAAAAAGGAGGGAGCAAGCGGTTCCGGTACCTGCGTGCGGCCGCTTCTACACGTCCCGCAATAAAATCACGGGTATCTTCAAGGATCCAGAAATTTTCGGAAATGATCCTTTCAATTTCCAATGGGATTGTTATCAGCACATCAGGCCGTATCGATAAAAAAATCGGGATCTCATGGTTCCTGCTGCGGATGTTCAGGATCAGTTTCTGTGCCAGGTTCCGGTTCTCGACGATCAAAGGGTCCCAGTCAACTATCACCGCATCAAGTTCCGGTAACCTGATAATGCCTGACAAAGCCGATTCAAATGATTTCCATTCCGTTACGTTGACTTCGATATCGTTCATCTTCCTGATCAGCTCATGCATGGCATGACCTCCCGGAGTTTCTTTTGACAATTCGTCATCCACAATAGCGATGCTCAGTTTTTCATACAGATACATGAAACCTCCTTTGTTATTATGTAAATAAAATAATATAATGCTGAATCTCTTCTGGTGTGCCGAAGATTCCGGAGAAAGGGACTTGGTATGGGATTCATACCCATGGTTTGATATTCAGAGTAAAATTAATTAAATTTTCAATTATTTTATAATTTTATATGCTATTTTAGTTGCTTTATAAGATTATTTCGTATTTAAGAGGTATTTGTTTTTTCACGGGGCTATAAATAAGCTGAACCATGCTCATCCCTTTGAAATGTAATCAGCAAGTATGAAGTTCAGGATAAAAGAATGGATCCGGCGATATGCCTGGGCGGAAGTATTCAGTACACTCCTCACCTTTCTCTGCGGATGGGCCTCGTCATGGTTTACAAAAAATTCTGTTGTAATTGCTTATGCCGGGACGATAGGCGCTGCGGCAGGGTTTTATGGTTTTATCTTTATCAGTGATATTTACAAAAGTTATTTAAAACATGAACCGGAAACAATCCGGGTAAAAATCCTGCTAATTGTCAGGTGTCTGAGGAATATAGGATTTGAATTCGGCTTTGCCGAACTGCTTGATTTCCTCGTAGTACGTCCATTTTGCCTTCTGTACGGACCTGTCATTTTGAAAAATTACTTCTGGGGGGTCCTGGCTGGGAAGACAATTGCCGATATCATTTTTTTTACTCTTTCCATTCTTATGTTCGAGATCCGGAAAAAACATTTTCATTGGTTCTGATGATTGCTTGTCTATGCAAAAAAAATAGTTTCTTTCAGGTTTCATGAACAGGCTTGAACCTGATCCCTGTTAACGATATCGTTTAAGAGGCTGGTGGATCAAAATACAGCACAGATCAGCCAAAAAATACAAAAACAAATAACATGAACCAATAATCAAACAATATGGAAAATACATTCCTAAGGTTCAGGACCATTTTTATGGTCATGGCCTTATTGATGGCAATCCAGGCTTGCCTGAACGCCCAAAACAAAATCGATAGCCTGACCGATGAGTTGAAAACCGAAATATTTACGAAGCTGAAGCATTTTACATTTGGGTTTTATGTGGATGCCTATTATAACGGGACCATTAACAGCAGGAGTGACACTTCAAACGTGGTGCCTTTCGCAAGCAACTGCCCTGTTCAAAACCAAATCAGGATGAATGTCGCAGCCATCGAGATAGGTTATACTGCCGATAAGGTGAGGGGAGCGCTTGCACTTCAGTTCGGCGATGCTCCGAACCTGCTGGCTCTGCCGGAATCCCAGTTCATCAAAAACCTCAGGCAAGCCAATTTTGGATTTCATGTAAGTAAAAAATTATGGCTTGATTTTGGCTATTTTATTAATCCCGTGGGGTTGGAATCTACATGGCCTGTCCTGAACGATCTGAGTACGGTGAGTATTGGCGGGTATTATGAACCGGGGAGCGTGCTGGGAGTAAAACTTACCTGGAATGCGTCTGATAAATTCTGGGGAGGTATTATGTTTGGGAATCCTTACTCCCTAGCCTACCAGAAAAACACTCATATAGCTGCCCTTGTATTTGTTTATTATCAACCCATACCCAGGCTTACATTCAGTTATAATAATGTCTTTGGCAACCAGGCTCTGAAAAATGCACAGATCAACAACGACATTCTATACAATAACTTCATTATTCAGTATAATCCGATCGATCCGGTTTTCTTCACCGGCCAGCTTGATTTTGCTGCACAAACCAACAGCCGGATGCCTCCCGATACCAATAAAATAGCGACCATGTTCTCAGGTCTGATCGAGGCAAAGTATGTTTTCCTGTCTAAGTTTGCTATCGTTGGGAGATATGAATTCTTCAATGACTATGATGGTTTTCTTTCAGGTCTGTATTTCTATAATAACAAGAGGCGTGGACTTCTTACTCAGGGATTTTCGGCCGGCTTCGAATTCAAGCCCATGAAAATAGGTTATATTCGACTGGAATACCGCCATTTATATGCAGATTCAGGCAATAACATATTCCTGAGCGGGAATAGTGACCAGTTACAGTCTGTCGTTTTCACAACAGGAGTAAGATTCTGAAAATGATATTATTAGAAAGCCCTATTAACATCGGGCTCAAGTGGCCAGTCTGGGAAAAACCAGGGTCCCCGACAACCTTCTGCAGGTTTATTCTTTAATGACCTTTCTCACTTCAACTTTATCGTTATTCACGAGCCGGATGGTATAAACACCCTTTGCAAAACCACTCATGTCCAGTTGTGTTTTAGGGTTCATGGCCTGCTGAATTAACACTTCCTGACCACTTACATCAAATACGGACAAGGTGCTGTTGCCAGCTGATTGCAATGTTTCGACTGTGAGGATATCTCTTACCGGGTTAGGGTAAATTTTAATTCCACCCTCACTATTGATGTTTTCTTTAACCCCAACCAGTATGGATTGCAGGCTGACCTGTTCTGAGTTGACAACTTCTTTGGTGGTTAAATCCTGTACCCATGCAACCAGTTCATAATCATTTACCAGATCGCCACCCCAGGTGGGATTGTATGTGAATGTTAAAGGAACCGTTACCTGGGTTGCGGTAGATAAATCGACAGGGGTTCCTGTGGCATCAGGTGCCATGACCCGGCTTACAAATTCCAGGTGGGTTTGTTCCTGCCAGTTTACCATGATATGCGATTGAGTCAACGCTAACTGCAATACCAGGTTACTGTTTGCAAAGGGAGTTTCCCCATACCTGTCAACAATAACGTTCAATGTATAGATATTGCCTGCCCTGTAGCCGTCGCCGATAGTGATTCCAAAGGCAGTTTTAAGGGCAAATTCTGAATTGTATATCGGTAAATATGATGTATACAGGCTGTGTGTATGATCTCCTCCCACAAGCTGTTTGATCCCGTCAAAAATGGCTGTGGGAAAACCGTTAATATTATAATAGGAGTTCCTCGCATTGGAAGCTGCATAGGCATAATTGTCGCCATTATGATTTTCCACCACTGATACCAACTGGCCGCTGTCAACAAGGTCATCGGCACCCATGGCCGCTCCCGGACAATACTGGCACCATGTACCTGTTCCGATTTCCAGCAGAACTCGCTGCTTATTATGAGTATAAGTATAAACCGTTTTTACAAGGGTGTCATTTGAATGATCCATGTCAGAGGCCAATGAAGTATAAAATTCCATTTTATATATCGCCTGGGCTGAGGGGAATGTGAGCGCTGTAAAGTTTACGACAGCCGTATCCCATGAAGCCAGTGTTGACACAGTCTGGCTATTGGAATATATCTCACTGTTGGCATAATTATAAATTTTGCAGACTACATCAAACCCGGTTTCAGTATTTAATCCGGTGTTTTTTATTGTGGATGAAGGCGTTACCGGTACAGTATCCGGTAAATATTTTGCATTATTGATTGACATGGTCGACATATCGTGGTCAGGGGGAACTACAAGACTTACATCATCCACAAACATATTGTCGCCGTACTGACTGTATCCTCTCAAAATTAGGTATATGGTTCCTGTAAGGCTGGCCGGAAGAAGATAGCTGTGTTTATACCATCCATCCACTGGGTTGTATCTTTGAATCGTTGCCAACCACGTAGCCCCGGTCAAGCTGGCCGCGGAATTATAATAAACGCCGATACTGTCATTATAGATTGGCCAACCCGAATCGGCATATTGCCAGAAACTGAAAACATGTACTGATGAACCGGTAAACGTCAAAGGGGGAGAAACCAGCAAAGCATTCGCTCCGGCCAGATCGTCATAACTATTATATTCAGCCATGCCTGCTCCGCTGTGCGGGGTGCAAGTTGGGTCCACGCCGGCTGTAACCCGTTTCCACAATCCGGAGCCTCCAACCTGGATGTTCTGCCATCCGGCAGGAGGAAAAGTTGTTCCGTCAAAACTTTCGCTTAAGGTTTGTGCCCATCCTGAGAAGATAAAGCCCAGTGAAAATAGGACCAAATAAATCTTTTTCATTTTTTTATGTTTTAAAATTTCTCTTCTTGTAATGATTTTCCAAATAATCGAATCCCGAACTGAAAGGTTTTCGAATAGTGGTGCAAATTAATCATTTTATCTACCTCATCCATAAAAATTCATTCTTTTTCTCATGTTTGGGGATGCCGGGCGGATTATACAGGTTATCAGGTTTATACAAAGCTATCCGGATTCCTAAAGGGGTCAGGGCACTATCCCGAAAATCCGGAACGTAGAAAACGAAATAATTTTTCAGACAACCAAAATGAATTTTAAAGATCAATAAAACAGATGGCCTGCAAAAGGTAATTGTCCATCAGAAAAATACAAGAACCAAAAGTCATTTCTCAAAAGTGAAAAATGAAAACAACCGCATTTTCTATATTAATGGTAATTGCCGTTTTAAATAGTTACACACAGAATTATCGGATTATTTTTGCAGGAACAGGTGCGAGCACAAGCATTGATTCCGTGAAAATTGAGAACCTGTCACAATGTACAAGTATGAGCCTTGGAGGATCAGATACACTAATTCTTGCATCATCCGTTGGGATTAATGAGGAATCCCATCCAAATGATTACCGTTTGAATATTTATCCGAATCCTTCCTCTGGATATTGTTCTGCTGAATTTGAGGCCAATTCATCAGGTAATGTATCCATCCTGTTGTACGATATTTCGGGGAAAATGGTCCTCCAAAAAAAAGAATTCATAAATGAAGGCCCTCAGATGTTTGTTATGCATGGGATTCATGCAGGCGTGTACAACCTGAACATTGAATCAACAGGATATTTGTATACGGCGAAACTGATCAGCACTGCATCTTTTCCGGATCAACCCGCAGCAGTGAACATAGAACCTTCAGGCGGTACAAAGATGGGACATTATTTATTGGGACCAACAACCCTGAAAGATTCCAGGAAAATCAAATCATTAATCTACATGCAGTACAATGCCGGCGACACACTTAAGCTTACAGGAAAATCAGGAATTTACAGAACTGTCAGTATGCTTATTCCAAATCAAAGCCAGACTGTAACTTTCAATTTCGTACAATGCACCGATGCCGACAGCAATCATTATGCGGTTATTCAGATTGGTTCGCAACTATGGATGCAGGAAAACCTGAAAACGACCAAATACCGGGACGGGTCGGATATTCCCAATGTGACTGACAGTGCTGCCTGGGGGAATCTCAGCACAGGGGCATGGTGTGATTATCATAATCTTCCTTCCGAAGGGGAGTATTACGGTCACCTTTACAATTTTTATGCGGTCGCCGATACCCGTAATATCTGCCCGTTAGGATGGCATGTAGCATCTAACCATGAATGGAACGTAATTGAGAAGTTTCTTGACCCCACTGTTGATACAAACGCTCTTGGTGGTACGGGCCACCTGATCGGAAGGATTTTAAAAAAAGGCTGTGTTACCCGTTGGGAATACATGGATTCAACCTACGGGTTGAATGCTGTGGGGTTTACTGCCCTCTGTACAAATTACAGGACTGCAACCGGTTCATGGAGCCTGGCGCCGGATAACAATCACGATGGTAGCTTCTGGACTGCAACATCTCATGATGCCAATTCAGCATGGTTTCGCAGCCTGCGCTGGTGTTACAACGACATTTATTCTCTGTTTTCCTACAAAAGAGGCGGATCTTCAGTGAGATGCATCAAGGATAATTAATCAGTCTTTCACGCAGCGCACCCACAGGCCCTGGCTCCAGAGGGTTGTCATCCTGTAAACCCCGCGGAAATGCCAATAGAGTTTAACATCTTTGGCCGATCGTAATTGAACAGTTCTATAGTTGTATTATCAAACTTATAAGATGGTCATCATAAATTGGCGTAATGAGGCCAGATGCTCCTGCTTGTCCGGGTTATTACACGAACTTCTTTAAAGTTTAAACGGTAATGTAAAATAAAATGTACTTCCTTTTCCCTCCTCACTTTCGATCCAAAATTTACCGCCGTGCTTTTCGATGAACTCCTTGCAAATTATTAATCCCAACCCGGTACTTGGTTCTTTATCAGTTCCCTTTCGGTTTGTGTTCATATCAAGCCGAAAAACATTACCAATCATTTCTTTACTCATCCCTATGCCTGAATCCTTAATGGAAATCCCGACCCATCCATCGGTCATTGGTTTTGCAGTTACACAAATCTTCCCTGCGGGCTATATTAAACAAACGCAGTGCAGCATCCGAAACCATTGTGATTTGCCCTTGTAAATCGGTGACCGTGACATCATCAGGCGAAGCATTGAGAATGGTGTGATAAAGTTCCCCTCTGTTTTGCAAATCGAGAATATCCTTTTTATACAATGCCATCAGATCATTATGTTCTGCTTGCAATAAGTTCAACTCATCAATGAGTTCCTCTTTAGTACTGGCTTGATAATTCATTTCAGCCTCATTTTCAATTACTAAAATCAGGGTAAATAACGTCTTATGCCATAGGTAGTTAGATGTTAGTTTTGATAACCCCTGCCATGATAAACATGCCGGCTAATATTACCTGTGCAATCCACAGTATAATATTCAGAACTTTTGTGTTGTTCATAGTTTTTGTCTTTTCGATGTTATTCGTTGATACCGTATACTGTTTGAAGAAATGCTTTCAGAGAAATAGGTTTCCGGCCAAGCAATGATTCCAGTGTTGTGCCCGGAAGATTAGACTCGTCCCGCCTGATGGCTTCAGCAAACGCTGCCGTGAATCCCACATACATTTCAGGAACCCCTGCTTTGATAAGCTGTTCAGTATATACTTCCTTTGGGGGGTCGAGGTAAGGAATTTTCCTGCCTGATATTTCCGAAAGAATATTTGCAACATCCGCAAAGGAATATGATATGCCGGATGAAAGGGAATACTCCCTATTGGTGTGGCCTTCCGTTGTAAGCACGTGAGTAGCAGCCTCGGCTATATCGATGCGAGCAGCAAACGGAGTCTTACCGCTTCCTGAAGGGAAGAAAACACCGGTCTCAGGCAGTTTTTCCCCTAAAAACATCGGGATACATTCAGCATAGAGATTGTTTTTAAGGATGGTATAAGACATTCCTGACTTTTTAATCTGGTTTTCGGCTTTAACATGACCGTCGGCAATAAAGGCAATGGCAGAATTAAGCGGGTCATTAATGTCGGCACTGGTATATACTATATGTTTAACACCTGCCTTCTGGGCTGCATTGATGGCATTTACATGCTGTCCTCCCCTGTCGTTCATATCATTGGAAGAGATAAGCAACACCTTTTCAATGCCGGTAAATGCTTTCACCATTGAATCAAAATCAGTGTAATCCCCGGTTCTTATATCTATTCCTTTGGCAGCAAGATCCGTCGCTTTATCTTTATCCCTTGCCATTGCAGCAATGCTGCTGGATGGTATTTTTTTCAAAAGAAAGTCAATGGCCGCTTTCCCAAAATGTCCTGTTGAACCTGTTACAAGTATCATATTTCTATTTTTTAATATGTGATTGGACTAAATTAATTTGATTATGCAAAACAAAGTACGTCTAAATAATCCAAAATAGAACCTCCGAACATAAATTCTATATTTGCAAAATGCTTAATCACATAAAGATGACAAACATGAAATGGTATCACTATGTAGCAACATTTTTTGCCGGAGCATTTCTGGTAAATGCACTTCCCCATTTTTTTCATGGCATTTCAGGAGACCCATTCCCGACCCCTTTTTCACATCCTGCCGGTAAAGGACTTTCTTCCCCATTTGTAAATGTTTTATGGGGTTGCTTTAACCTTGTCGTCGGATATGTTTTGTTATCAGTAAGTAAAACATCTGCCAAAAACAAACTTTCAATGCTCGTTTTGTTTTTGGCAGTTTTGGCGATCTCAATACAAATGAGTTTAACTTTTGTGGATAAGGTTAAATTCTAAAGCCAATATCAGTTCAAGAACTTTTTGCTTACAAAAAAGCAGGTCAGTTATTTTGGTGAATACCTTCATCCTGAATTATATTCCTGTACCAGATGTTAAAAACCACCTGCCTGGCCGGCAAGCCTGTCGTGTTTTGATGTATGTACGTTGGTGAAGCGTTTTACTTCTTTAGCGGGATCAAACATATAACGGAGAGTGGCATGAGTCTTAACAACCGGTATGTCGAGAAGGCGGTAGATCTTGTTCACGGTCACATTGTAATCTCCAACCCAGGACATGTCAAGATATTTTATCCCATGCTTTTTAAGGGAGTCAACCATGGTAAGGAACAACACCCCTGTAACCCCCGACCGCTGGTAATCGGGAACAACGGCTGTAAGAAGCTGCCTTGCCCTGGTAATGGTCCCGGTGTTTTTATACCATAGGAATTTTATAATGTTGGGCAGATTAAGTTTCCCGTTACCAAGCTTTTTCAGGACCTGGTTCACATCCGGAAATACCACTACAAGGGCAACGGGCCGGTCCTGGTCGTAAACGAACCAGATGAATTCCTGGTTTATAATTGCCTTTGCCTTCTTCATGATCTTCTCGATCTCGGAATAATCCAGGGGGGTATAATCCTCGTGGAAATCGGCCCATACGGCATTATATACAGTACAGATGTCGTTCAGGTACTTCTCCTTTTTGCTGAAATCGAAATGCTCGAGCCGGAACTTTTCTTTCAGGTGCATTGAAAATTTGACCTGGCGTTCGGGAAATGGTTTGGCAAGATCAGCCTCGTATGAGAATTGTTCGAAATACGTTTTAAACCCGTAAGCATCGAAAAGTTCCCTGTAATATGGAAAGTTATATGGCATTCCGTATACCGGCTGTGTAAAGCCTTTGATGAGCAGTCCCCAGTATGTCAGGTTCTCGCCGAAAGTTATTGGGCCGTCCATGGCTTCCATCCCCTTTGCTTTCAACCATTCGCGGCAGGCATCGAACAGAATGAAGGCGGCCTGGTTGTCGTTCACGCATTCGAAGAAACCCAGCCCGCCTGTCGGTTGTTCGGTTTTTGCAGCCTTGCCGCGGTTGTAGAATGCGGCGACCCTGCCAAGCAATCTGCCTTCAACATCCTTTAAAACCCATCGTATTGCCTCGCCGTCTTTGAAAAGTATGTTGCCTGCAGGATTGAAAACGTCTTCTATGTCGGCGTCCAGCGGACAAACCCAGTTTCCATCATTCCTGTAAAGTTCTTTCGCGACCCGGTAAAACTCCTGCTTCCCCGGCTTGTCTGTTACTTCGAACAGTTTCATGTACTATAGATAGGTTCAATCGAAGCCAAAATTAAACTAGTTTTTATTCCTTTTAAAGATATTCTTTAAAAGAAATCATTTAGGCAGGAGTGAAACACTTCAGAAAATCAATAGGAACAAGGGAATTGATTGGATAAAACGAAAGCTTTGACAAATAAATCTTTCCGGGTTAATTAATTGCACTGGCCACTGTCAGTGTCCACCTTCTGCCGATTTTTATTGCTCACAAAGCATCAGAGTAATTTATATAATAATGCTTCTTAAATGCTTTACTTTTACAGCTAAATCAGAAGGCAATTTGTTTGAAGAAAATTACGATCTGTCCATTATAGGAGGCGGTCCGGCAGGAACAGCCTGCGCTCTTTCTTTAAAGGAGTCGGGACTGCGGATTGCTTTATTCGACAAGCAGAAATTCCCGAAAGACAAGGTTTGCGGAGATGCCATACCCGGAGAAGCTATTGAAACCTTAAAGAACATTATCCCGGATTTCGACATTGAGTTCGGGAAGATCACACAAAAACTCAGGATCAGGGGATCGGTATTCCATTACAACAACAGGGCGTTTCGGCAGCGTTGGGACAATGAGGCCTATACATGCAGGAGGTTTTATTTTGACGAATTTTTATTATCTCAGGTTGCCTCTCAGCCTCTTACCCGCATTTACAGGGGTGAAAATATCGGTGACCTCAGCAGGACACCTGATGGTTTTATTTTGAGGACAACAGACGGAGGACTGAAAATCAGCTGTCACATGATAGTGGGTTGTGATGGCGTCAACGGTCTTACTTCGAGAATTCTTGGCAGGAATACAATTAGCAGGAAACACCATGTTTCAGCAGTCAGGGCTTATTTCAAAGGAGTTTCAGGGGTTCGTGAAGACCAAACAGAGTTTTATGCCGGAGCGAATTACGGCTCAGGGTACTTCTGGATTTTTCCCATTTACGAAGGATTGGTAAATGCCGGGTTTGGTATTTTATCCGATGAAATATTATCCGCAAACATCAATTTAAAGGAAGCTTTTACAGGCATTTTGCAAGGGAAGGGACCGGTACATAAAAAGTTCAGTTTGGCTGAACAATGCGGCCCGCTTGAAAGCCGGGGGATCCCTCTTGGCTCATTTAACCCGGTAAGGTCAGGTGAGAGATTTGTTCTTGCCGGCGATGCCGCATCACTCGCTGACCCCCTAAGCGGCGCCGGCATAGGGAATGCAATTGTAAGCGGGAATGCAGCGGCTGCGCAAGTTTTGAGATGTTTCAGATCAGGAGATTTCAGCAACCAGACAATGAAAGCTTATGATATTGATTTGAAGAAAAGGCTTGGAATGGAACTCATGAAAAACACAATAATCAGGAAAACCTTTACCAGGTTCCCTTTAATTGCCCATCTTGCTTTTTTATTCGGAGAAAAGTTCAGCGATCAGATTGGATAAAACACCCGCTTATGCCAGCCTTCGCCTGCTCAGCCTTAGCATCTCCTTCGATTGATTGTTAATATTCTAGGGGGGGGGGGGGGGTGAATTAAATTCGTCAAAAAGGGGTTAGATGTTGCGGGTTTTCCGAGGGGGGGGAATACAGATTTGTGGGGGAGGGAAGATTTAATAATAATTTATTTTTTTTTTTTTTTTGTGTGGGGGGGGGGGGGGGGGGGGGTTAATTAAAATCGGCAAAAAGTGGTCAGATGATCCGGCTTTTCCAGAGGGGAGTAATACAGTATTTGGTGGAAGGGAAAGTTTCATAATCATCTCATTATCTATTCGTAAATTTTCGCAGGTAAGTATTTACAGACAACAAACTTATCGTATATTTGCGATAAACAATTTCCAATGGCATATACAAGTACCGATTATAAAGAAGATGAAATTCAAATGGCTCGGTTTGCTAAGGCATTGAGCCATCCAGCCAGAATTGCGATTGTCAAACTCCTTGCGTCTATGGACACCTGTTTCTGTGGCGAGATAGTGGAAGAATTACCAATAGCTCAAGCCACGGTATCCCAGCACCTCAAAGAATTAAAAGAATCAGGTCTGATTCAGGGATGTATCGAACCTCCAAAGATCAGGTATTGCATTGAACCAGAGAACTGGAAGAAAGCTCAACAACTGTTTTCAAATTTCTGGCAGCAATCATACTTATCCCAAATTGAAAAATAGAAGTTATGGTCATCAAAGTACTTGGCACTGGTTGTGCCAAATGTAAGATGCTTGAAAATCGCACAAGGGAAGCTGTATCTGAACTTGGAATTGATATCGAAGTGGTCAAAGTAGATGATATTGCGAAAATTATAGAATACAAGGTAATCAGAACCCCCGCACTTGTGATAGATGAAACAATGGTTATGAATGGGAAAGTCATATCAGTCTCAGAAATAAAAACTCTTATTCAGCAGAATATTTAACAAACAAAGTAAATTTTCAATCCATGAAAAGGATATTTTACACAACATTGACTATAAGCCTTCTTCTTTTAGGTTCATTTCTTATGGCTCAAACCCCAACTCAAAAATTGGATGTAATCTATTTTCACGCCACAAGAAGATGTCCGACCTGTATGGCAATTGAAGAGAATACAAGAAAAACATTGGACACCTATTTCTCAAATCAACTGAAAAACGGGACGATTAAACTGACTGTCATCAATGTTGATGAAGATAAAAACAAAGCCATTGCGGAGAAATATGAGGTGACAGGGTCGGCACTTTTCCTGACTAAGACCAGTAATGGAAAGCAAAGCAAGAAGGACATGACCGATTTTGCTTTCTCCTATGCACGGAATAACCCGGACAAGTTTATTTCTGATCTCAAAGATAAAATCAATGAACTTTTGAAGTAGCGGTCATGGAATATCTCCAGAACTTATTAGATTCCACCCAACTCCCAATATTATCGGCATTCATTCTTGGGATTATGACGGCCATCAGTCCCTGTCCCCTTGCTACGAATATTACAGCCACCGCTTACATTAGCAAGGAAATAGAGAACAGGAGGATGGTTTTCTTCAGTGGTCTAATTTACACCGTTGGCAGGGCATTCAGTTATATCCTGCTTGGTGTCATTTTGTTTTTTGGAGCAAGCAAATTTCACATTGCAAGGTTTCTTCAATCAAACGGGGAAAAGTACATCGGTGTTCTCTTGCTGGTCGTTGGGATTCTGATGTTGGATTTTATAAATTTTGGAAGATTTTCATTGAATAACCTGACCGATAGCCTTACCCGGAAGTTGAAGTTAAACAGTTTGTGGGGGTCATTTTTACTGGGATGCCTGTTTGCTCTTGCCTTCTGCCCATACAGTGGGGTTCTCTACTTTGGAATGTTGATTCCAATGACCCTTACCAGTAAATTCGGAATCCTATTACCATTGGTATTCGCCATCGCCACGGGATTACCTGTCATCATCATCGCTTATATCATCGCTTTCAGTATCTCTTCAGTGGGAAATTTCTACAACCGGATAAAGGTGTTTGAATTATGGCTCAGGAGAATAGTCGCCGTGGTCTTCATTCTTAGTGGCCTTTACTTTATACTTATTTACTTTGTCAAACTTCCTATTTAATGTGTAAGGGATGTATTAAGTTTTACCGGTCTTGCTGAATGTATGAAAGATGGATTACCAATCAAAGCAGGGAAATATCAACCATTAAACGGCCCCTGTCCTTGTATGATAACACCAAGAGAGAAAAAGTAACATTGTTTGTTAACCTATAAATCAATCGAAATATGAATATTCACAAGAAAGACATCAAAGAGATTGTCAAAGATAAATACAGCCAGATAGCCCTTCAATCCAAGAAAGAAAATGAAACATCCTGTTGTGGGGCTGGTGGATGCTGTGAGGTTGACTATACCATCTTTAGTGAAAACTATGAAAAGTTGGATGGGTATAACCCCGATGCAGACCTTGGACTCGGATGTGGAATACCTACCCAGTTTGCTCAAATAAAAAAGGGAGATACAGTTCTGGACTTAGGTTCAGGAGCAGGAAACGATTGTTTCGTGGCTCGTGCTATTGTTGGGGAAACAGGAAAGGTTCTTGGACTGGATTTCAGTGACACAATGCTTGAAAAGGCAAGGGAGAATGTAAAAAAACTGGGTTTTACCAATGTCGAATTTGTTAAAGGGGATATTGAGGCAATACCTGTTTCTTCAGGTTCAATCGATGTCGTTGTGAGTAACTGCGTCCTGAATCTTGTTCCTGATAAGAGCAAAGCCTTCTCGGAAATATCCCGGATACTGAAAAAGGATGGTCACTTCAGTATCTCTGATGTCGTGATAAAAGGGACTTTACCAAAAGGATTGAAAGATGATGCCGTTATGTATGCCGGTTGTGTGTCGGGTGCTATTCAAAAGGATGAATATCTGGAAATCATCAATCAAACAGGATTCAACACTGTGACGGTAAACAAGGAAAAAGAAATAGAACTACCTGGAGAACTACTGCTGAACTACATGAATGAAGAAGAATTTGGTGAGTTTAAAAAGAAGAACATCGGGATTTTCAGTATCACTGTAACCGCAAAAAAATAAGTTAATATGAGCCCTTCAGATAAACGACTCTCATTCTTAGACAGATTCCTGACTTTGTGGATATTCCTTGCCATGTTCATTGGCGTATTTACAGGATACCTGTTTCCACCAATTGTCGGCTTTTGGAACAAGTTTCAGGTCGGAACTACAAATATCCCGATAGCAATCGGGCTGATACTGATGATGTATCCTCCGCTGGCAAAGGTCAGGTATGAAGAACTGGGGGATGTGTTCAGAAATGTTAAAATTCTTACAGTTTCATTAATCCAGAACTGGATTATCGGCCCCATTTTCATGTTCCTGCTTGCTATCATTTTCCTTCGGGGATATCCTGAGTACATGGCCGGGTTAATCCTGATTGGACTGGCAAGATGTATCGCCATGGTCATCGTTTGGAATGACCTTGCTAAGGGAGACCGGGAATACTGTGCCGGTTTGGTGGCATTTAACTCTATCTTTCAGGTTCTGTTCTTTTCGATCTACGCTTACATCTTTCTGACCGTTTTTCCGTCGTGGCTTGGGCTGAAAACATTTGCTGTTGACATAACCATCGGTCAGATTGCCAAAAGCGTGTTCATTTACCTTGGAATTCCTTTTATCGCTGGTATTTTCACACGATTCAGTCTTATCAGGTTAAAAAACAAGGACTGGTACGAAAGAAAATTCATTCCGAAAATCAGCCCGATTACACTGATTGCCTTGCTTTTCACAATCATTGTCATGTTCTCTTTAAAAGGAGAATACATTGTTAAAATTCCATTGGATGTTGTTCGTATTGCGATGCCACTTGTCGTTTACTTTGTAGTAATGTTTATAGTTTCTTTCTTTATCGGGAAAAGGGTCGGGGCTGGATATCAGAAAACGGCAACCCTTTCTTTCACCGCTGCAAGTAATAATTTTGAGTTGGCGATAGCGGTTGCAGTTGCTGTATTTGGTATCAATTCAGGAGTCGCTTTTACTGCTGTGATTGGACCACTTGTTGAAGTGCCTGTATTGATCAGTCTGGTTAATGTATCATTCTTCTTTCAACGGAAGTATTTTACAAAAGAAATAGGCTAAGTGATGGAAAACAAAACAGGTTGTCTGATTTGCGGTGAAAACTTGGTTTACCAATCGGATTACAAGACATTGGATTGTTATTTCTGCAAGGGAACATTTCAATCTAATGTTACTTGTTTAAATAATCATTATGTATGCGATAAGTGTCATTCTCAATCGGGGATTGAACTGATTGAAACCTATTGTCTCAATTCAAAATCTGTCAATCCGATTGAGATGGCGACCGAAATTATGCATAGTGAGAAAATTAAAATGCATGGCCCTGAACATCACTTCCTTGTCCCGGCAGTCCTGATTTCATCCTATTGTAATGCTGTAAACGATGAATCGAAACCTCTAAAACTCGAAACAGCACGAAAACGGGCAGAAAAGATACTTGGTGGTTTCTGTGGTACTCATGGGAATTGTGGAGCCGGTGTCGGTACAGGGATTTTTATCAGTGTAATCACCCATTCCACCCCCCTTGCTAAAGAGGAATGGAGTTTAAGTAACCTGATGACCGGTAAAAGCCTTATATCTATTGCCAGTCATGGAGGCCCCCGATGCTGTAAAAGGGATGTATACCTTTCAATTTTGGAATCCATTCAATTTCTGAAGAAAAAGTTTGATGTTTCACTGGATTCATCAAAAGTAAAATGTCAATTCACGGATAACAACAAGGAATGTCTAAAAACCTCTTGTTTATTCTATCCGATTTTATGACAGGTAGTTTATTTAATAATTAGTTAACACGAGTTCCGTAACCAGCTTTGTTGATTATCGTACTTTTACGATGGGAATGTTAACAAAATAATAGTCAATGGAAAAGATAAAAGTTCTATTCGTTTGTATTCACAATTCAGCCCGAAGCCAAATGGCCGAAGCCTTACTAAATCAATTAGCAGGAGACAAATTTGAAGCAACCAGTGCCGGTTTGGAAAAAGGTACTCTGAACCCTCTTGCAGTCAGTGTCATGTCGGAGGTTGGGATAGACATTTCAAAAAATCAGACAAAGGATGTTTTCGATTTTTATAAGAATGGTCATCTTTTCAATTATGTAATCACCGTGTGTGACGCGGCTAATTCTGAACGATGTCCAATTTTTCCAAGTGCTTCCAAAACTCTTCATTGGTCATTTGAAGACCCTTCATCACTTACAGGAACAAACGATGAAAAGCTGGAGAAGACAAGACTGGTCAGGAATGAGATTGAATTGGAAATCAAGAGGTTTATCGAATCCTTGTCCTGAGATTTTCAAAATCATATAAGTTGCTGGTTGTTTTTATTGAGGAAATAGAAGGATTGCATTAACTGGACGGGCTGGCGTCAGTGACAACCATCTGCAGATTCTTATTGACCACTTTACCATTTTAACTATCAATAAAATGAGATGGTCAGACCGTTCCGGCGAAGGCTGGTCAATGCCGGCATCTCTTCCAATTCAGGGGCTGTATGGGATAATGGGCAGCCCCTGGTATTATTAAAATCAAGCTCTTTATTGCTACATTTGGGCGACTTGACCATGAAATGTTGTCATGAAAACTAAAGGACTGTTTAGACGAAGCATCGTACTGCTTACAGGCCTGTTCATCCTCACCCTGGGCATTGCCCTGTCGGTAAAGGCAAACTTGGGCACCTCGCCAGTTTCAAGCAATCCCTATGTTTACAGCCTTGGTTTCCCTCTCACGATGGGGATGTTCACCGTGATCCTGAATATTATTTTTATTCTTTTGCAGATGGCTTTGCTGCGCAAGGACTACCAGTGGATACAACTCCTGCAGTTGCCGGTTGCCATGGTTTTCGGGGCTTTCACCGACCTGGCCCTTTACCTTGTTTCTTCGAACGTGCATGTGTCGAATTACCTGCTCCAATGGCTGTTTTGCATCCTGAGCATCGCTTTGGTTGCCTTGGGAGTTTACCTGCAGGTGAAGGCGAAAGTGATCTATCTTGCCGGGGAGGGTTTATGCCTGGCCATCTCTAAAACCTTTCACGTTGAATTCGGAAAGGTGAAAGTAGGGCTCGATTGTACATTGGTTGCAATCGGGATCATCAGCTCTTTCATTTTTCTGCACGAACTGAGGGGCATTCGCGAGGGAACAATAGCCGCGGCATTGCTGGTAGGCACCACGGTAAGACTCTATAGCAGGAAGCTGAAATTCCTTGATCCTTTGCTAGGCGAAAAAGAACCTGATGTAACAGAGACCAGGATATCATCCGCAGACCTTAAAAAGAATCTTATCATCACCATCGCCCGGGAATTCGGCAGCGGCGGACATGAGATCGGGCAGATCGTGGCGAAGGCGCTCGATATCCCTTTTTACGACAAGGAACTGATAGACCTGTCGGCAAAAGAAGGCCGGCTGTCACCCGAATATGTTAAGGCCCATGAACAGAAACTCAAGAACAGCCTGCTGTTCGAGCTGATCGAACAGAATTATGCCTATGTGGAAGGGGAAAGGTCGGCGCTTGACACCCTGTTCGAGGCCCAGAGCAAGGTCATATGGGATATAAGTGAGAAAGGTTCCTGTGTGATTGTAGGGCGTTGCGCAGATGTTATCCTGGAGGAGCATCCAGGGTGTTTCACTGTATTTATTCATGCTCCTAAGGAATTCAGGCTGCAACGGATCATCCATGAATATGGCCTCAGCCCTGAGAATGGAGGCAAAGAGATGGCAAGGATTGACAGGGAAAGGGTGAATTATTGCAGGCATTACACGTATATAACCAGGGGAAAGCCCGGGAGTTATAATCTCAGCATCGACAGTTCAGTATCAGGTATTGAGAATGCGGCAAAGATGATCATAGATGCTTTAAACAAAGGATGATAGTGATCGAGCCAGTTCCTGAAGGAGCCGAACTCTTTCTGAAGCTGAAGAACAACGCAGGCGTTATAAATCGCAGCATCTATCTTGAGGCGGTTCCTGATTATTCCTGTATCATTTAAAAGCCTCGTCCTGTCAGTCTCCTTGTAAGAAGCCACTTTGCCGACTTCAAACCCATGGTATGCTTTTCTGAAGTTCTCCTGCTAGTTCAGAATGGTGGTCCAGCCCAGCCCGGCCTGGTTGATCTCCAGGACCAGGCGTTCGAATAATTCGTTGTCATCATGGATCGGAAACCCATAGGCCTGGTCATGGTAAATCCGGTGCATATTGGTTTTATCCATGCGCTCCACGGCTTCGCAATATGATTTTGGCTGCTCCATTATTTCATTTTTTTCAGTGCAACAAGATAGATCTTTTTATGCTGTTCTTTTCTTCCTGCTTGATGATGGAAGGGTCAATAAGTATGGCAACAGAATACCCTATGGCAACCAATACCTTGATGACCGTTACCACGCTAACAAAAATCAGATTCTTTTCTTTTTAATCATATTCCAATCTTTAATATTATCACATATAATTGAACTGGAATCCTGTATGAAATGTAAAAAATAATATCTCCGGGATAAAATTATAGAACCAGACCTGCCCTCTTGAGTTCAGTTTTCCCTTTACGTGTAGCGAATGCTTTGAAACATGCAAAAATCCCTTTTAAATAGACAGGTTTCATTTCTTCATAGGTTTTATCTGTGTCATAGATTTCAAGGTTGATCACCCATGTTGTAAAAAGGCTAGTAAACTGAAAAAGCACTATTTCATACGTGTCAGGGTCAAGTATCTTTGGGTTAATAGACTTAACCTCGATCAATACCTTCATGATCCTGGACATTATCTCCTTGTTCTTTTTGTAAAAACTGGATGAATGTTCAAACAAATGGCCCTGAGCTTTTACTGATGTTGCAATATACCGGATTACACAACGGTAATCGTATTGAACATCCATTGCTTCCGCCGCTCTTAAGTAAAAAACATCAAGCCCAAAAACACCGGGTACCTGGACGTTACGCATATTCATTTGAATATCCTCGTACCGTTGAGCAAGCGCCACAAATAAGTGATCTTTTGTCGGAAAATGATACGTTATTTTTCCCTGGGTCATGTTCATTTTACTGGCCAAATCTGCCAGGGTGATTCCAAGTCCCTCTTCATTTAACAGGACCCTCGCCTGTTCAAGAAGCTCAGCTTTTGATTTTAATCCTTTTGATAGTACCATTCTGTAAAAATAAAAATAATTTTTTTTTGTTTTTAATAATTTTCTAAATTTGCCGCCGAATTATTTAATGATTCGGAGTAAAATGACGTGATTACTTTTTTGTACTCATTACAAAAAGAGACAAAATTAGGATAAAAAATAAATTTAAAAATCGAAAGATGAACAAAGTAAATCCTGAAAAACTGATTCATGGAGCAATTGTAACAGGAATCATAAATGCTGCAGTCAATGGAATTATCAATTGGTTCCAGGTATCGGGGAAGCCCGAAATAATGCTGACCGTTGATTCAATTTCAAACAAAGAACATACCGTCATGGGCGGAGCAATTATCCTGGCATTTGTGCTTTCGGTAATCATTACCAGCATTGGATTCTTTACTATGAAACTCCCGGGCAAGCCGCAGTATTTTCCAACGGCTTTTTTCCTGACATTCAGAAATGCTTTTTTCCTGTTTGGTGTCTTTGTTACACTCGCTATCCTCTGGCAACGGTTTGTCGGTTCAGTATCGGTTAGCCCGGTAATGGCAGCAATTATTGTTGGTGCAATTGCAGGGATTGTAGCAGGGGTATCAGATTACCTGACGAAAAAAGAATTAGTAGCCCTGTCACATTAATTATTATTACTTAAAGTTTAACCATTAAATATGATAAATATGAAGTTCGATAATCTATTTGACCTCACTGGTAAAGTAGCCATCGTCACCGGCGGTGGCAATGGTATAGGTAAAGCCTGCTGTCTGATGTTATCAAAAGCGGGAGCTGCAATTGCAGTAAGCGACCTTAAGTATGATGATGCAAATAAAGTAGTGGATGAGATCCGGAATAACGGAGGTAAAGCAATTGCAATAGAATGTAATGTTACAAAGGATCAGGACCTGGTTGCCGTGGCTGAAACGACAGTAAAAGAACTGGGGGGTATCCACATTCTCGTCAACAATGCCGGTGGCGGTGGCGGCGGCAGGGAAAATCCTTTCAAGATCACCGTGGATGAATTCGCATGGCGTTTTCAGCTGAATGTATTCAGCGCATGGCGTTTATCTCAGCTTTGTGCGCCTTACATGAAAGAAGGCAAGTATGGTTCTATTATAAACATTACCTCAATGAGCAGCGTGAACAAAAGTCCGAACATGAGTGCTTATTCAGCTTCAAAGGCAGCCATGAACCACATGACGGCAAACCTTGCCATGGATTATGGCCTGGACAATATCAGGGTGAATGCTGTTGGGCCTGGTGCAACAAAAACGGCTGCCCTGGCTTCCGTTCTAACCCCGGAAATCGAGGCAAAGATGCTTGCAAACACCCCGATAAAACGGTTGGGAGAAGTGGAAGATATCGCCGGTGCAGTCTATTATTTTGCCGCCCCGGTCTCTGAATGGGTTAGCGGCCAGGTAATCTTCGTCAATGGCGGCGGAGTGCAGACTTTAGATTAATAATTTATTTACATTTTCAAATAAAAAGAATATGAAAACTAATATCGAGAAGCTATTTTCCTTTGAAGGAAAAGTTATAATAATCACTGGAGCAGCAGGAGCTATCGGGAGCGCAGCAGGTCATCTTTTTGCATCCCTGGGAGCTAATATTGTCATTTCAGACCTCAATGAAGAGGGAGCAAAAAAAGTCGCGGCGGAGATAACCAAAGAATCTGGTAAAGAAGCTCTTGGAATAAAGACAAATGCAACTGTAGAAAGTGATCTCGAGGAACTGGTGAAAGCAACAATAAATAAATTCGGAAAGATCTCCGGTTTGATCAATAATGTGGGTTGGGGTGCTTCAACCCCAATCTGGGAATCGGATTCCGATAAAATGGTAAAATCCTATCTGCTGAACACTGTCGGCGCATATAACCTGACCAAACTTTGTATGCCTTTTCTTGAAAAGGAACCCAATGCATCTGTCGTTTTCAGCGGATCGATGGTTGGTGTAACTCCATCGCCTGAATTTATTGAGTATAGTACTGCAAAGGCAGGATTAATGAACATGGTCAGGAGCATGGCTGTGGTGTCTGGCCCCAAGGTTCGCTTTAATACAGTGTTGATAGGCTCTGTCGATAACGGGGATTCCACCCTGGCTGCCGGCTATGATCCGGAAATGCTTAGAAGACTTGCCGAAATGTTTGTCATGAAACGCAGAGGAATGCCGGTGGAAATCGCCTATGGTATGATGTTCCTAATGAGCGATGCAGCTCAGTGGATCACAGGGATTGACCTTCGTATTGACGGAGGCGGAAGCTACAAGAGCAAAATGCCGGGGAAAGACTGATCTCAAATTCCTAATAGTACTTTAATTTATTGAATATGGTATCTCGTATTCCCGGAAGGGTCTGGTTAATCCTGACCCTTTTATTTTTAATTTCCCTGGGAAAAAGTGCGTTTTCACAAGGTGGCGCACCCAGCGCCGGAGCGCTCAGACCGGACCAATCCATGACCATTTCACAGGTGAGTGTGACCTGGGATTCACTTGGGCCGGATAAAGACCTGGAGGGTTCACTAATCCAGAAGATCATTCGGGCTGTGAATATTTATCCCAACTCTACTGTTTCTCCTTTTGAATTAGATATGGCGGTCCGTAAAGCCATGGCTATCCCTGAAGTAGGAAAAATTTCATGGAATGGTGATTTAAGTGCAAGCAATAGCGTAATTCTGGTTCTTAAAGTCAGGCTTTCTGTAAAAGGAACCACCGCAAAAACGAAGCAGGGTTTATTTGTCTCAGGAAATACAGAAGATTTTCCACTCCTGTACCAGGATAAAAACAGTATGTTCAAGATAAATCTTGGAGGAACGATGATGCCCACCTTAATCACAAATACCTGGTGGGGCAATGGCAAGCCTTTTACCCAGTACAGCCCGTTCGGCAAGGATCCTCCCGGTGTGGCCCCTGCCTTTGACTTTGAAGCCTTTCTGACGGCAGGAGTTTCAGGTATTATGAAAGTGACACGGTGGAAAAACCCGATGTATGTATATGCTTCTGTCAATGCGCTTGGCGTTACAACCCTGGGGCGGGAACTCTACAATGCCAATAGCAGCGCTTTTTGCTTACAGATAGAGGAAGCATACGCAGGAATTGTTGGTGCGATATCAATGAAAAACGGGCACCTGTTCAGGTATAACCTTTCTTTCGGGAAACAACCGTACAGGATAGGAACCGGGATGCTGATCTGCCAGATAGGCGGCAATGGCGGTACCTGGGGAGGAATGAACGCATGGCCGCGGTTTTCCGGCAGACTGGTCGGGTTGGTGAAAATTGCCTATGACAATTGGAAACTGGAAGGATTTTACATTCAGCCCAATGAATATTATGCCAATGAAAGTCATACGCAGATGGCAGGGTTCAATGCGGAATACAACAGAGCGAGCGGATTGAGCGGAGGGTTTACTTATCTGAATGCATTCAGATCCAAATTCCCGTATTTCTTCCCCGATTATTCCCAAGCTACAAGAGAAGGGACAAATGCAATGAATCTCCGTTTTCAATGGATGCCTCGTCCAAACCAATCATTTTTCTTTGCAAAGGCTGAAGGAGGCATGGAAATCAACAACAGGGTTCCTTTGCTGGCTTATGGTTTCGCAGCAGAAGGCGGATGGTCATTCGGAGATACCAAACTCAAACCCACCATCAGTTACCGATATTCCCTGTTGTCTGGCGATAATCCAAAAACAGCCACCCTGGAACGGTGGGACTTCCTGTATTCCGGCGACGATATTTTTACCTGGGTCCAGGGAGTCATTACAAAAAATGTCTTGTTTAATACGAATATGGAAGTACACCGTTTCCAGTTACAGCTTATCCCGAACGGCTGGAGAATTACAACACAATATGTATTCGTGATGGCAAACTACCTGAATACAGCCCCAATGCCACCAACCGGAAATTTCGGAGACAAACAGGTTTCCCAGGAAATATTGATGGTGGTAGAGCGGTTCGTTTCACGTCATATTTTCCTGCGATTTACTGCGTCTGCACTATGGCCCGGGAAAGGCTTCATTACCACCCTTCCCGAACCTGTCTCACAACCCTGGACAGAACTTCAGGCTATGATCCATTTCAATTTTTAATAAACATAAGATAAACCGTATCCCAAAAATTCGTTTTTCTCAATCCATTATTAAAATTCAGCTTATGAAATCATCCATACTTTTTCTTTTGCTTTTTGTTGTTACATCATCTGCCATGGCTCAATCCGATTCAGCCAGCATGGCAAAAATGGTGAAGGAATCTGGAATTGACCCGACCAAAGTTCAATCTCGGGGTTCCTACTCATTTATTATCTCTGATCCCTCGGGGTCCTCTATTTCAATCTTCAATAAACTGTCATTTAACCTTGGCATCAACCGCTGGAGTTTCAGCGGGAAGTATGAACTCACTTCCCGTTACACAAATAATGCTGAGGGAGTTTTTTCAACCGGTTCCGGCGATTTAAAGTTCAGCGCGTTGAATGCCTTCTTTGTAAAGGGGAAACATGCCCTGGCAGCATCTGCTGAACTGACTTTTCCTTTAGGTAAACCAGGGTATGGCATTCAGTATTTTGCACTAATGCCGGCACTCACATACTCATTTACAATAAACCCAAGCCTGATCTTCGCTGTTCAGCCTCAGTACTTGTTTAACCTTGTTAAGGGGGACAACTATCCACAGTTGAGCATTCTGACCACGAGAATTTTCATCGCCAAATTCACAAAATCGGGTTATTTCTTCGTTTTCGAGCCAAGGCCCATATACAACTTCACGACAAACCAGTTCGACCTAATCCTCGCTCCTATCATTGGAAAGGCTTTGGGAAAAGGGTTCAATCTGGTATGTTTTGCAGAATTTCCCACGACAAAAAGGTTTTGGGATCAAACAGGTCCTCTGTACCAGGCTGGGATCAGCAAGAGTTTTTAAAAGTGGCATATGTTTTCAAAAAACCTGGTGCATCTGGTTTCATGATTTTTATTGGTAGTCTTTTCGGTATTGCATTCCGGTTTTTCCGGGAAAACGCAGTCAGATGGGGCAGTCCGCCATCAGTGACCACTTTCTGCCGCTTTTTATTGACCATATTACCATATTAGCAATCAATAAAATGAGATAGTCAAACCGTTCCGGCTAAGGCTGGTCAAAGCCGGCGTTTCTTCCAACCGGGTTGATATATTCCGTAATATGCATTGTTGGAATTCAGCTGAAATTATTTGCAAATCCCGTCTATCCAGGTGAATAATTCATCAAGGTCATAATCCCCGCTATGCGGTTTCTCCCATGGCAATTCAAGGTTCACATTGTACCCTTTGTTTTCAAGTAATGTTGCCAAAAGGACTGGAATAGCAAGTCCGGTATCTTTGTCTTTTGTCCCGTGTCGGATGCGCCAATACTTTGAAGTTTTAGTATTTGGTTGCCCTATATAATTCATGGGGTTCATCATTTTCACTATTAAGGCATCTGCTCTTGTTGCATTGGCTGTTGAATGAGCTTCCCCATATTCTGTAAAGTGTTGATTATTTATCGTAGCTGTCCCGAATAAATTCGTTTCAGGACTTGATAAATCCAACGCATCAAATGCCGGAGGTATTTTTTGCCTTTGCATATATCTTACATAGGCATCGAAATCCATTTGAGTAACCTTCCCATTGTTGACTGTTAAAAATGTAAATGAAGACAAGTCAGTGCCTTCATTCAATGCTTTTTGAGCTGAAGCCACGACATAGGCTTTAACCAGGTCTTTAAAAGTACCGTTTCCATTTTTGTCTAACGATAGAATTATTCCGTGGTCACCTTTAAGATTCAGGCTGTTAACATAGGAGGGGAACAGCTTCTTCAATTGTTCGGAAACAGCAATCTGTTCGGCACTCAATTCTGAAGCTCCTTGCGGGTTACCTTGCATGGGACCGCCTCTTCTGTATGTATTAATGCCGAAAAATTGCCATTCATAGGCCATATCGGCATTGTCTAAATTAGTGATGGGGCAATATGCCGAAACCGCAAAAATATCGTCTGTTGCGCTGGCTGCTCCCAATGTTTTAAGGTAAGGGTCATAATCAGGATTGTTACCGGTAGCTCCTAATAAAGTTGACATTGCTCCGCCTGCACTTGTACCGTTCGAGATAATTTTATTGGCATCACCCGGCATATTTTTATCGTTATATTTTAAGTAACGAACAGCTGCTTTCAAGTCAACGATTCCCTCTAGTGCTTTGCCGGTATAGATACCACTTGCATTTTTTGATGTTCTGCCTCTTGTACCTGCAGAAGCAACGATATAGCCTTTTGAAAGAGCAGCCAAAACAGAGTTTTGTCTTGGTCCGCCAAAGCCCATAGGAGGCATGCCACCGTTCGTTGGCGGCATTCCATCAGGCTTTTTGTCGTCCATTGGCAGCTTCATTTCACTTTTTAAAGGTGGTCCGCCTCCCATTTGGTTGCTTTTGGTGGAAGCAGGTTGAGAAGGCATATAACCTCCAACTTTGTTGGGAAAAAAGATGGGAGCAGTTGCAGCCGAATATCCATTTATACTTTTACCAGAAAAATATTCCTCCGGAATATAAATATTCATTTTCTGACAGGCTGTATCCACTGGATTGTTTACATATACAATGTTTTCATAAGCCCTTACTTTGAAAGTTTTACCATTAAAAGTAAGTGTCTGAGATTCAAATTTTTCAGCGTTAAAATTCAAATCTATTGATTTTGACTGGGCATTAACGAATGAAATGCAGCTTACCAGACAGACTAATGTTAACAGTACTTTTTTCATTTTAATGATCGTATTAATTATTATTAAATTTCCAAAAAGTGGCAAATCATCATTGACCTGCCCTTTTAGTGTAAGAGACTCTATATATGAAGCAATGATCAGGGATGTTGTTCATGGTATCCGGTATTTCCTACAAGTATTTTTAGAGTTGCCACCAACAATTTCACTATCTGTGATATGGCGATATTTTTCCCGGGATGATGAAATTTGTGATTATCCTTTGAACTTTCTTAGAAAACCTTAGTAAAGGTATGACAAATCTTTACTAACCAGCATAGGACGAATTGATATTTGTAGTCAAAACCACAAAGCAGATTGGCTGAAAACAAAATCTACCATTACCTTTGAGAAAAGAAAGTCTCTGAATTTTCCGGAAAGTCAGTAAACACGGGTGGATTGGAAGTTCAGATACTGTATATGTAACATGGTTTTACCCAGTATACTGGAAAAAACCTTCGCTTTGACCAGTCTCTGCCGGATATATTAACCGCCTTCGTTAATTGATTGTTAAAATGATATCGTTGTCTACCAAAATTGGCGGACGGTGATCAAGTAATCCGTTTTTTTCAAGCATGTAAAATAAACATACAATCCTGTTGAAGGTGAATTTGGGATTTGGGATGATCGACTTTATATGATGGAGGATCAATTTTACTTATAAGTATATTTCATAATATATATATATTTATAACTATTTTTCATAATATATAAGTGTTTTTCACAATTCACTATAAGTGCTTTTCATAAATTTTTAAATAAATAATACCTTTTCACGAAGAATAAGGAATTTTCATATAATTTTGCTGTAAGTAAAATTCATAAATTATTATGAAATATAATACTATTTCACAAGAGATAAGTGTTTTTCAGGAAAGAACAGCTCCTGAACAAGGCACATTAGTAGGATATGGAGCGATTATTAGTGCTTATGAACTTCCTGTCCCAATCCCATTACGTCTTGCATTAATTAGCAAAAAGCATAGGCAATACAAAAGTGATGGATGGATGGTGTTTACCCCTAGACATCAACCTGATGAAAACTTGTATGCTCACCTTGTTTTCGCCTTGAAGTATGAGGGAGTTAACTTGTTGTTTTTTAAGAAACTATTTAAAAAGCTAAATCCGGGTATTATTGAAGAATGGATTAATAAAGAGCCTCAAAGTCAGTATAGTCGTAAGATTTGGTTTCTTTATGAATGGCTGATGCAAAAGAAATTAAGCGTTCCGGATTTAGATACAGGTAATTATATTCCATTGTTGGATGATACCCTGCAATATGCAAGTTTGCAAAGAACCAACTCAATCCGTCACCGAATAAAAGATAACCTTCCAGGAAATGTCAACTTCTGTCCCCTTATCTATAAAACAGACAAGATTGAACATTATATTGCTGAAGACTTATCCGATAAAACAGATAACGTTTTTAAAGGAGTGCACAGAGATATTCTGATACGCACTTCAGCATTTTTATTACTCAAGGATTCGAAAGCTTCCTTTAATATAGAAGGCGAGCATCCTACCCAAACAAGAGCTAATAGGTGGGGAAAGGCAATAGGACAGGCAGGTAATCAGCCAGTAAGTAAAGAAGAGTTACTCAGATTGCAACAAATCGTCATTGATAATAGTCGTTTCATCAAGATGGGGTATCGTACCGCTGGTGGGTTTGTCGGGGAGCACGACCGTGCAACTGGGGAACCGATTCCCGAACATATTTCTGCACGATGGCAAGATATCGATTCTCTTATAAATGGATTGATAGATGCAAAGAAACAGATGCAAAGTGTTTCATTTCATCCAGTTCTTACTGCAGCAAAAATAGCCTTTGGTTTTGTCTTCATTCATCCATTTGTAGATGGGAATGGCAGAATACATCGGTATCTTATTCACCATATCTTGACGAAAATGCGATTTTCACCACAGGGGATAATATTCCCAGTTTCAGCAGCAATTCTGGAATCCATTGAAAATTACAGAAAGGTTCTTGAATCATATTCGCACCCGCTTTTAGATTTTATAGAGTGGAAGAAGACCCCAGATAACAACGTAAAAGTACTTAACGAAACGATGGATTATTACAGGTACTTTGATGCAACATTACAAGCTGAATTTCTTTTTGAATGTGTTGATTATACTATTAACAAGATAATACCTGAAGAAGTAGCCTATTTGCAACATTATGATGCTATGAAGAACTGGCTGGACAATAGATTTCAGATGCCAGACAAAATGATAGCATTGTTAGTCCGTTTTTTATCACAAAATAAAGGTAAACTTTCAAAGCGTGCTTTGGGTAAAGAATTTTCAAAGCTTAATGATAAAGAAGTAATTGAAATTGAAAAACAATTTGATTCCTATTTTATGGAAAAGAAAAACCCAGATTTGCAGTTTGTTCCTTTAATGAATAACTTCTTGGACGATTTAATGAAAATTGAACAAAGAGGTTGCAATGACAATTCCATCGCCGATTTAGGTAATTTGATTCGGTATGTCTACGAATTTTCAAAAAGGGTAGAATTGAAGTCTTTCGAAAATAATGTCAGACAAACCATTGAGAAACAATGGTATTTTCTAAATCTTAATAAATCAAAACCAAAGAAACGATTAGCCGATTGGGAATCTGCAATAAGAAATTTCAGACAAGATTTGACCGACTCAATTTCATTAATTGAATCAATGAACTGAATTCCTCATGAGGTAAAGGGGATAAATTTTAACGATTTTTACATATCTGGACCGGCCAGCATCAGTGACCACATTACCATATTAGCAATCAATAAAATAAGATGGTTAACCCGTTCCGGCGAAGGCTGGTCAAAGCCGGTGTTTCTTCTAGACAGGACATAAAATTAATAAAAATGAATACAGGCGTATCCGCCCTACCAACCCCATATTTCCCTTTAGGTACTGCTGATTTACCTTTGCTGAAAAAATCAGGGTATCATGAAAACACCGAAGTCAGCGGCAATGTTTGCCAAAGTGGATGAATGGG